>ERZ507021.91-NODE-91-length-71018-cov-112.817_pt1 | contig 71018 bp, 64 predicted proteins | sample MGYA00512877_ERZ507021 | MGnify/ENA metagenome assembly ERZ507021 | reverse complement strand
TCTAGAAACATTTTGAATAAAAACTATTAGACAAATGATATTTTACGAGGAGGAAACAGATGTTTACGAATGAAATAAAAATCATGCTTTATGTGGACGATGTAGAAAAAAATGCAACGTTTTGGAGAGCAGTTGGCTTTGCGGAAAAAGATCGTCAAGAAATGGATGGGACGCTTATAATTGAAGTAGGAGTTGAGGACAGTCAAACCTCATTTCTGTTATATGATCGAGCATTTGTTGAGTCCCATTCACCTGGCACAGCTACTAGTGCCCCATCTTTGATGTTTTACAGTAAAGATATCTTTGGACTATATAAAAAAATGCAGACGCAATCAGTCACATTAGGTGATATGGTACAGCTTGGAGAAGAATATGTCTTTAACTTTGCTGATCCCGATGGCAACTACTTTGCGGTTACAGGTAAATAATAGAAATAAAGACTTTGTTTTTCTGTGCGAAACAGGAAAGCGAAGTCTTTTTAATTCAAATAATAATATTATGTAAACAAAAAACTTTCCATGCGTAATTATACACAAGCAAATAAATCGTCAAATGCGAACGCCTTCTTTATACTGTTTAGGAACGAAAAGAAGGAAGGAAGAAATACATGGATTATCAAGTACTGCTTTATTACAATTATACAAAAATCGAAGAACCAGAGGAATTTGCCAAAAATCATTTAGCCTTTTGCAAATCTTTGGATCTTAAAGGTCGTATTCTAGTAGCTGAAGAAGGAATAAATGGTACTGTGTCTGGAACCGTTGAAAACACGACTGCCTATATGAAAGCAATGAAAGCTGATCCTCGATTTGCTGATACGATGTTCAAGATCGATCCAAGCGAAGGACATGCCTTTAAGAAGATGTTTGTAAGATACCGTCCAGAGCTTGTAAGTTTAAAGCTAGAAGAGGACATTGATCCAAACCAAGTGACAGGTGCCTATCTTTCACCGCAAGAATTTAAAGAAGCTATTTTAGATGAACAGACAGTGGTGATTGATGCACGGAATGATTATGAATATGACTTGGGACATTTTCGAGGGGCTGTACGCCCAGATATACGCAGTTTTCGAGAGCTTCCAGACTGGATCCGCGAGCACAAAGAAGAATTTATGGAAAAACGGGTAGTGACCTACTGTACTGGTGGCATTCGTTGCGAGAAGTTTTCTGGTTGGCTTGTCCGTGAAGGATTCAAAGATGTCGGACAGCTGCATGGCGGTATTGCTACTTATGGTAAGGATCCTGAAGTCCAAGGAGAATTATGGGACGGCAAGATGTATGTGTTTGATGAACGGATCGCTGTCGATATCAACCAAGTAGATAAACAAATCGTCGGTCGCGACTGGTTTGACGGAACACCATGTGAACGATATATCAATTGTAGCAATCCTGAGTGCAATCGTCAGATTCTTGCTTCCATTGAAAATGAAGAAAAACATTTAGGAGCATGTAGCATAGAGTGTGCGAAACATCCGCGCAATCGCTATGTTCAAGACCATGGAATCTCTCCAGAAGAAGCAGAACTGCGGTTTACAGCTTTAATTAAATAGAAAACAATAGTTTTGATTGTCGACCATTTCCAATATGCGCTATACTAGCGTTGAGGATGGTGATCCACATGAAATCATTGATTTATGCTATTGGGGATGTCCATGGCAAACATGAGCTTTTTGAAAAACTTATTCACTATTATGATCCAAAGATCCATCAGCTTGTTTTATTAGGGGATCTCAATGATCGAGGTCCTCGTACAAAAGAATGTTTTTTATTAGGAAAGCAATTAGTCGAAGAAACAGGAGCCATTTACCTCCGGGGAAACCATGAAGAATATTTTTTGCAATTTCTGCAATCACCGGAGGACTGGTATGCGCCTTATATGAGAAATGGTGGAAAAGAAACGTTTGAAAGCCTGATTCACCCAGGGGCATCGGAGGAATACTCCCCAACTGAAATCTCGATGATGATCCAATCGAGATATTCAGAACTGATTAAATTTTTAGTCCAGCGCCCCTTGTATTATGAATGGGAAAATTATCTTTTTGTCCATGCCGGTGTGGATTTGACAAAGAAAGACTGGCGTAAGACAAGTCTAAGAGACTTTATTTGGATAAGGGAACCATTTCATGAAGGGAAAAACAATACAGGTAAGACAATTGTATTTGGACATACGATTACACCAATGCTCCATGGAGATATGCAGACAACAGACCTCTGGATTCAGGATCATAAAATCGGAATGGACGGTGGGGCTGTATTCGGAGGGTCATTGCATGGGGTTGTTTTTGACAAGGAAGGTATTCTTCAAGATATTGAATATCAGAACAACGAAGGACCTTGGCATGGAATCTGACTAATGGAAAGAATGAAGGAGCTGTGACTTTGTTGCGGCTCTTTTTATTTTTATAGAGAATATTGTTTCTTTCAGTAGTTTAACCCAGGATAAAAAGTATGATAGAATAAAGAAGCAATTTTTAGCAGAAAAGAGGCATTTTAATGACGGAAAATTTGAACCAGACGATCATTCAGCTTGTACAAAAAGAACTTTCAGACTATCGTCCTAAGCAGTTGACTACTGTACTTAATTTGTTAAATGAAGGAAACACTGTTCCTTTTATCGCGCGTTACCGAAAAGAAATGACTGGAAGTCTTGATGAAGTCCAGATTCGTGAAATCGAAGAGCGGTATGCCTATCTTGAAAACTTAGAAAAACGTAAAACTGAAGTGATTCGGCTAATCGATGAACAAGGGAAACTGACTCCCGAGTTAGAAGCAGAAATCACCCAAGCCGTGAAAATGCAACAAGTGGAAGATTTGTATCGTCCATACAAACAAAAACGACGGACAAAAGCAACGATTGCTAAAGAAAAAGGACTTGAACCACTCGCGAAGTGGCTGATGCAGCTTACAGATGGAGAGGTGCAATCTGAAGCAGAAAAATATATTGACAAAGAAAAAGAAGTCTCTTCTGCCGAAGAAGCGTTGCACGGTGCTCATGAGATTATTGCTGAACAAGTCAGCGATAATGCAAAATTTCGGACTTGGATTCGGTCTTATACGTATAACAAAGGTATGTATGTCAGCAATGTCAAGGATGAGCAAGCAGATGAAAAAGGCGTATATGAAATGTATTATGACTTTGCAGAACCCGTCCATAAAATGGTTTCTCATCGAATATTAGCTACTAATCGTGGAGAAAAAGAAGATATTCTGAAAGTATTCTTTCAAGTAGATGAAGCAGCAATTTTAGCTTACTTGGATCGCCAAATAGTCAAAAATCCTGCCTCTCCTTCTTCTTCATTCGTCAGAGAAGCCTATCAGGATAGTTATAAACGCTTTATTCAGCCAGCAATCGAGCGAGAACTGCGCAATGAATTGACTGAAAAGGCAGATGAGCAAGCAATCGCTATTTTCGGCGAAAACCTCCGTAATCTTTTGTTGCAACCGCCACTAAAAGGTAAAGTTGTCCTGGGATTTGATCCGGCTTATCGTACTGGATGTAAACTAGCAGTCGTAGATGCGACAGGGAAAGTTTTAGCAATCGAAGTTATTTATCCTCATAAACCTGCAGCGCAAGCAAAAAGAGAAGCTGCTGGACCAGCTTTTATCCAATTAATTAATAAATATCAAGTAGATATGGTAGCTATCGGAAATGGTACAGCCAGTCGGGAATCTGAACTTTTTGTGGCTGAGCAGTTGAAATCCGCCGACCATAAAACCTATTACGCTATCGTCAACGAAGCAGGCGCTTCTGTTTACTCCGCTAGCGAAATTGCACGAAAAGAATTTCCGCATCTACAAGTTGAAGAAAGAAGTGCTGTTTCTATTGCCCGTCGCCTGCAAGATCCTTTAGCTGAATTAGTCAAAATCGATCCTAAAGCTGTCGGAGTAGGCCAGTACCAACATGACGTTTCTCAAAAACGTTTGGCTGAACAATTGGATTTTGTTGTGGAAACAGCGGTTAACCAAGTAGGTGTGGATGTGAATACAGCAAGCCCGCAGCTCTTGCAGCATATATCAGGATTGAATAAAACAACTGCCCAAAACATTGTCATTTATCGTGAAGAAAACGGAGAATTCACCGCACGAACTCAATTGAAAAAAGTGCCACGCTTAGGACCAAAAGCATATGAACAAGCAATCGGATTCTTGCGAGTCCCTGGTGGGAAAAACATTTTGGACAACACAGGTATCCATCCCGAAAGTTATTCTATTGCAAAAGAAATATTAACTTCAGTCCAACTTTCAGAAAAAGAGCTTGGTACAGAAGAAGCAGTAGAAAAATTGACACGATTATCCGTAGAGAAACTGGCTGAAAGCCTATCAGTCGGAGAAGAAACGTTAGCCGATATTTTAGCTGGGCTGACACAACCTGGACGAGATATGCGTGATGAGATGCCAGCGCCCTTATTACGTACAGATGTATTGAGTATGGAAGACTTGAAACCAGGGATGGAATTGACTGGAACGGTCCGTAATGTCATTGACTTCGGCGCATTTGTTGATATCGGTGTGAAGCAAGACGGACTTGTCCATATATCGAAACTCAGCAAAAAATTCGTCAAGCATCCTACAGATGTCGTGTCAGTAGGAGATATCGTAACAGTTTGGATAGAACAAGTCGATACGAAAAAAGGCAGAATCAGTTTGACGATGCTTTCCCCTTATGAAGAGTAACAATGAGGAGTAACAAAAATTGACACAAGAAGAACTGCAGCAGTTAGTAGAAGAGATATCATTAAAAAGCTTCCAGCTTCCTTTCAAGCACCAAGCAATGTTCAATCCACGCTTACGTACAACTGGCGGGCGCTATCATTTAAACGATCATCATTTAGATTTTAATGCGAAGCTATTTGAAGAGTCAGACGAAGAGACGATTGCAGGAATCATCAAACATGAACTTTGCCATTATCATCTTCATCTAGCTGGAAGAGGGTATCAGCATAAAGATATGGATTTCAAGTATCTTTTGAAAAAAACAGGAGGGTTGCGCTATGCACCAGCCTTGACGAAGAAACAGATAAAGATGGAGTATTATCGATGCCAAGATTGTTCTGCCACGATCTGCCGCAAGAGAAGAATCGATGTACGCAAATATCGTTGTGGAAGATGTCATGGAGAAATCAAATGGATTGAGACAAAAAGAGAAGACTTTAATGAAGCACAAAAAATCAGATGAAAGGATAGAAGGCCTTTGGAAAAAAGTGAGCAGAGGAATCTAAAAGACTGGAATCAGCTATTAAATTTTTTAGCCGCACCTGAAGAGGGAAATTTTGAGGAACTGACGGCACCTACACTTATTTTAGCTGGAAACTGTCTTCCTATCTTAGCTGATAAAGCAGCACAAATGTATTTAAATGGCCAAGTAGATCAATTGTTTTTGGTCGGAGGGGTGGGGCATGCGACTAGAATCCTTTATGAGAATTTTGAAAAGCAAGGATTTCATTTTGAAGATGGCATGAGTGAAAGTGAAATCTGTCGTCAGTATCTAAAAGAAGTCTATGATTTGCCCGATAAGGCTTTTCTGATAGAATCGAAGTCTACAAATTCTGGAGAGAACGCCACTTTTTCACTGGAGATTCTTCATTCCTTAGGAGCTGTACCAGAAAAAATCTTATTGATGAATGATCCGACACTGCAACGCAGGACTCGAGCAACTTTTGAGAAAGTATGGCAAAATGAACAAACTATTTTCGCGAATGCTGTGCCATTTGTGCCGGAAATCCTTCACTTTTCTGAAGAGATCATCTTTACAGCAAAAGAACTGAATCATCAATGGCCTAAGGAATATTTCCATGCGCTAGTATTAGGAGAAATGGAACGTCTCCATGACGATGAGAACGGCTATGGTCCGAAAGGAAAAGATTTTATTCCTCACATTGATATATCAGAGGAAGTTTGGTCTTCTTACACCAGAATTAAAGAGTCAATAAAAACGGATTTTTCTCGTACTTGACCATTTTAGCAAGCGAATCCTCCTTTCCAAATAAATTTGGTTGAAATTTTCAATCGTTTATAAGATAATGAGGAGCGTGTTGAATGTAATAGCTAAAAGAATGGACGCTAGATAAGAGAAGAGGATTCAAATGGAAAATCAAAATAAATTGTATCATTTTGTTGGTATCAAAGGTTCAGGAATGAGCTCCTTGGCTCTTGTTTTACATGAACAAGGTCTAAATGTCCAAGGATCAGACATTGAAAAATATTTCTTTACACAAAGAGATTTAGAAAAAGCAAATATCACGATTCTGCCATTTAACGCAGATAATGTAAAACCAGGGATGACGATCATTGCAGGAAATGCATTTCCTGATTCACATGAAGAAATCCAGCGAGCAAAAGAATTAGGTTTGGAAGTGATTCGCTATCACGACTTTATTGGTCATTTTATCCAAAATTATACGAGTATCGCTGTAACAGGCTCTCACGGAAAAACAAGTACGACTGGACTGCTCTCTCATGTATTGAGTGGTGTCCGTCCAACAAGTTATCTAATTGGAGATGGAACAGGACATGGTGATCCGCAAGCGGAATTCTTTTCATTTGAGGCCTGTGAATATCGCCGTCATTTCCTTGCCTATTCACCAGACTATGCAATCATGACCAATATCGATTTTGATCATCCGGATTATTATACAAGTATCGACGATGTATTTACAGCTTTCCAAACAATGGCTGGACAAGTGAAAAAAGCTATTTTTGCGTATGGTGACGATGCTTATTTACGCAAATTAAAAGCAAATGTGCCGATTTATTATTATGGTGTCACAGAAAACGATGATATCCAAGCACGAAACATCGAACGCACAACTTCTGGTTCTGCTTTTGATGTCTATCATGGGGATGAATTTGTTGGGCACTTCACTGTACCAGCATTCGGTAAACACAATATCTTAAATGCTTTAGGTGTTATTGCAGTAGCTTATTTCGAAAAACTGGATCTGAAAGAAGTTGCAGAAGAAATGCTGACTTTCCCAGGAGTAAAACGTCGATTCAGTGAAAAGATCGTAGCAGACATGACCGTAGTCGATGATTATGCGCATCACCCTGCAGAGATCAAAGCAACGATTGATGGCGCACGCCAAAAATATCCAGATAAAGAAATAATTGCAGTTTTCCAACCCCATACGTTTACGCGTACGATTGCATTGATGGATGAATTTGCAGAAGCACTTGATTTAGCTGATAAAGTTTACTTATGCGATATTTTTGGTTCGGCTCGGGAAGAACAAGGAAACGTTAAGATTGAAGACCTTGGAGCGAAAATCAAAAAAGGTGGAGAAGTCATCAAAGAAAATAATGTATCTCCATTGTTAGATTATCATGATGCAGTAGTAATCTTCATGGGTGCTGGAGATGTTCAAAAATTTGAACAAGCGTATGAAAAACTTTTAAGCAGCACGACGAAAAATGTACTGTAATACAATTACTGCAGTGTCCTTATAAAAATAGAAAGAGGGGGAGTGGCAAAAATCTTGCCAAGCCCCCTTTTTTGCAACTTATGATAAACGGTGTTCAAAAGCTTGCATCTGCGGTAATAAGCCCAATCAAATCAAAAACATGAGAAGCTGTTTTTTCTTGGCTGTTCTTATTATTTGATGCAGGACAGCTTTTTCACGACCTCTGTAAACTATAGGAATCTGTTAAATCAAGGGAGCAGAACTTGCCTTTTACGCTACTTTTGGTACAATAATGTATGATTAAAAATAAACTGGAGGGTTTCTATCTTGAACATAGGTAAGCCGAGAAAACTAGGAAAAACAATAAATGAAATCGAGGAAGGCGACTCGTTATCCTTAACAGAATCTATTGAAGATAACCAGCTTTTGCTGTATTTGGGATTGACGAATGATGCAAATCCTTTGTATATCCAACATGACTTTGCACAAAAAACAGAATATCAACAGCCAATCGTTCCATCAGTGATGCTGATGGGGATCATCACAAGTGCAATTTCAAAGCATCTTCCTGGACCAGGATCACATGTTGTCAATTTTTCTGTCAATTTTATTGAACCGGTTTTCCATTATGAAACACTGACTTTTCAGTTTGAGGTCATAAAAGTAGATAAGATGAAGGATGTGGTGACGATTTCTGTAGAAGCGGAGAATACGAACGAAGATCGTGTGTTGGATGCTGTCGTTATGGTCCAACCGCCACAAGTTCCTGAATTGGAAATAGCAATCGAAAGTGAAGGTGAATTGAATGAATAATCCAAGTACATCAATGTCAGGTATCAATCGTTTTTATGCAAAAGTTTATGGATTTTTAGGTATGGGACTTGCCCTTAGTGCAGTCACTTCTTACTTGGCTCTTTGGGTATTTCCTTTGCAATTAGCAACTTTTATCAATAATTTTCCACTAGGCTTTGTGGGTCTGTGGATCGTTGAACTGATTTTAGTAATGGTTCTAGGCGTAAAAGCACAAAAGAATCCGAGCTTAGCAATCGGTGGATTTATTGCCTACTCTCTTTTGAATGGCATAACATTAGCGGTTACTCTTGCATACTACGATATTGGAACAGTAACGCAAGCTTTCTTGACAGCTACTTTGATGTTCATGGGGATGTCTGTTGTCGGAGTAACAACAAAAAGAGATCTTAGCGGGGTTGGAAGAGCAGGACAGGCAGCTTTAATCGGAGTGATCATTGCACTAGTCTTGAACATCTTCATTTTGAGAAGTAGCGTAGTTGAGCTGTTCATCTCCCTACTGTTAGTCGTCATCTTTGCAGGGATTACAGCTTATGATAACCAAAGCATCCGTAATATCTATGTCCAGACAAACGGAACAGCACATAGTGGAATTGCTGTATTCATGGCATTGAAGCTGTATTTGGACTTTATCAACTTGTTCTTGGCGTTTCTGAGAATCTTTGGACGGAACAACTAAAAAAGAAAAAAATTCATCAGTTGGGGCTATACCGAATTATTTGGTATGGTCCCGCTTTTTCTTTTCGCATTCCGCAGGATTCTTTGTTAGAATGAATAAGAACTTTACAGTAAGGAGTTAAGAAGATGACAAAAAATAAATTATTACTCGTTGATGGGAACAGTGTGGCTTTTCGCGCATTCTTTGCGCTTCACAATTCTCTTGAACGTTTCAAAAATAGAAACGGTCTTCATACAAATGCAATCTATGCATTCAATACGATGTTTGAAAATGTTATGCAAAAAGAGCAACCGACTCATGTTCTGGTTGCGTTCGATGCAGGAAAAACGACTTTTCGGACAGAAATGTATGCGGAGTACAAAGGTGGAAGATCCAAAACACCTGGCGAATTCAAAGAACAAATGCCATATATACGTGATTTGTTGACAGGACTAGGGGTACAGTATTACGAATTGCCCAATTATGAAGCAGATGATATTATCGGTACTTTGGCAGAAAAAGTAGACAAAGATCAATTTGATGTCGTCGTGCTTTCAGGTGATCGGGATTTGACTCAATTAGCTAGTAAAGAAGTAAAAGTGGATATCACTGTAAAAGGTGTCAGCGATATCGAAAGCTATACACCAGAACATGTAGCGGAAAAATATGATGGGTTGACGCCAAAACAGATTATTGACATGAAGGGACTAGCCGGAGATGCCTCTGACAATATCCCCGGTGTGACTAAAATCGGTGAAAAAACAGCTATCAAGCTATTGAAACAATATGGCTCAGTCGAAGGAATTTATGAACATATCGATGAAATGAAGCAAAGCAAAATGAAAGAAAATCTGATAAATGACAAAGAGCAGGCTTTCTTATCGAAAAAATTGGCGACCATCAATACTTCAGCGCCTGTGGATGTCTCTATCGACTCATTGAAGTATGAAGGGAAAAATCTCGATAAACTCGTTCCGTTTTATAAAGAAATGGATTTCAATCAGTTCCTTTCTAAATTGAATATCGTAGAAGAAGAAGTAAAAATGGATGATATTTTGTTTGAAGTCGTTCATGAATTCAAAGAGGAAATGTTTACTACGGATATGGCGTTGTACGTGGAAATGATGGGCGACAATTATCATACAGAGGAAATCGTCGGAGTAGCGTGGGGGACAGAAAAGAAAATTTATGTCACGAACGATCTATCTGTATTCGAAAACCGAGCGTTCCATTCTTGGATCACTGATCCGACTCGGCTGAAAAAAGTATATGATGCGAAACGAACTTATGTTGCTTTAAACCGCTATACTGGAAAAACGAAAGGAATCGATTTTGATGTCTTGCTAGGTGCATACCTTCTCGATACGAATGAAAAAAGCACAGATATCGAAGGAATAGCTGCTCATTACGGATACAACGATATCCAATCAGATGAAGCTGTATACGGCAAAGGGGCGAAAAAAGGTTTACCAGAAGAAGAGGAACTCTTTTTTGCTCATTTAGCGCGAAAAGTAGCTGCAATCAATGCGTTGACACCAAAATTGAGCCAAGAACTGGCAGAAAAAAACCAAGAAGATCTTTTCCGGAAAATGGAACTGCCATTGTCTATCATTTTGGCAGAGATGGAAATAAGCGGGATCAAAGTAGATGCGACTCGCTTACAAGAAATGAAGGGCGAGTTCTCTGCTCGCTTAAGAGAGATCGAACAAAAAATCTACGAAGAAGCCGGCGAAGAATTCAATTTGAATTCACCAAAGCAATTAGGAGTGATCTTATTTGAAAAAATGGGATTACCCGTTATCAAAAAAACAAAAACTGGATATTCCACAGCCGTAGATGTACTGGAACAGCTTCGTGAACAAGCACCAATCGTAGAGGATATCCTCACCTATCGTCAAATTGCAAAAATTCAATCTACCTATGTCGAGGGACTGCTGAAAGTGATCCAATCAGATGGAAAAGTGCATACCCGTTATGTCCAGACATTGACCCAAACAGGACGATTAAGCTCTGTTGATCCTAATTTGCAGAACATCCCGATTCGATTAGATGAAGGGAGAAAGATACGTCAGGCATTTGTTCCTAGAGAAAAAGACTGGCTGATTTATTCTTCTGACTATTCACAAATCGAGTTACGCGTACTTGCGCATATCTCAAATGATGAACATTTGAAAGCTGCCTTCCTAGAAGGTCAAGATATCCATGCCAGCACAGCGATGCGTGTATTTGGAATCGAAAAGGCAGAGGATGTCACACCAAATATGCGTAGGCAGGCAAAAGCAGTGAATTTTGGTATCGTGTATGGCATCTCTGATTACGGACTTTCACAAAATCTAGGAATCAGCCGAAAAGCAGCACAGCAATACATCGATACGTACTTTGAAAAATACCCAGGTGTCAAAGAATATATGGAAAGAATCGTACGCGAAGCAAAAGACCAAGGCTACGTCGAAACGCTGTATCACCGCCGTCGATATCTGCCAGACATCAATTCAAGAAATTACAATATCCGTTCTTTTGCGGAACGAACAGCTATCAATACACCAATCCAAGGAAGTGCTGCTGATATTTTGAAAATCGCGATGATCGAATTGGATAAACGATTAAAAGAAACAGGTCTTCAAGCTACGATGCTGTTACAAGTTCATGATGAACTTGTCTTCGAGGTACCGGAAAAAGAACTTGAATCATTAGATAAATTGGTGAAGGAAGTTATGGAACAAGCTGTTTCTCTTCATGTACCACTGATCACTGACAGCAGTTGGGGAAAAACGTGGTACGAAGCAAAATAAACATTGTTTAAGACAGAGCAATATAATGAAGGTGAAAAGAAAAAATGCCAGAATTACCAGAAGTAGAAACCGTTCGTAAAGGATTGGAACGGTTAGTAGTAGGAAAAACGATTCAAAAAGTTCAGGTCTTGTGGCCCAAGATCATCGAGCAACCAGAGACACCCATCTTTGAGGCTTCTCTTGTTGGCGAAACCATCCAATCCATTGGACGTAGAGGGAAGTTTTTAATTTTTCATCTCGATCATTGTGAACTGATCTCACACTTGCGAATGGAAGGAAAATATCAATTTACGAAAGAAAATACACCAATCGATAAACATACGCATGTACTTTTCTTTTTTGAGGATGGAAGCCAACTTCGCTACAACGATGTACGAAAATTTGGTCGTATGACAATCGTCGAAAAAGGAGCAAGTGCAACTTACCGAGGAATCATGAAATTGGGACCTGAGCCTTTGCCAGATAGCTTCTTATTAGCAGATTTCGCAAATGGACTGAAAAAGTCCCACAAAGCAATCAAGCCATTGCTGCTAGACCAACGTCTAGTGACTGGTCTAGGTAATATTTATGTAGATGAAGCATTATGGGAAGCGAAGATCCATCCAGAACAACCGGCGAACACACTGCGCCCCAAAGAGGTAGAACAATTACGTCTATCGATCATTGATGTTTTGGATCGTGCAATAGAAGCCGGAGGTACCACGATTCGCAGTTATTTGAATGCATTAGGAGAATCAGGCGGATTTCAAGTAGCACTGCATGTCTATCAGCAAACTGGCAAACCATGTATACGTTGTGGAACGCCGATCGTGAAAACAAAAGTGGCACAAAGGGGGACGCACTATTGTCCGAATTGTCAAAGGCTAAAAATCGCAAAGTAGGATTTGTTTTAGGTTTGACGGGTGGAATAGCTACCGGTAAAAGTACGGCAGCCAAAGTCTTTCAGTCTCATGGATTTCCTTTGATCGATGGCGATGTGATTGCCAGAGAAACTGTTGAGCCTGGAACGCTTGCTCTGAGGAAAATTGTATCAGTGTTTGGCCAAGAGGTATTGCAGCCTGATGGGCAACTAGATCGAGGGAAACTTGGGATGATTGTTTTTCCATCAAAGGAAAAACGGCAAAAACTTGATCAGCTATTAGATCCGTTTATCCGAAAAGCGATAAAAGATCAAATCGCCTCTCTAAGTTCCAATCATCCTTTAGTAATTGTAGATATCCCATTGCTCTACGAAGGTCATTATGACCACTATATGGATGCAGTAGCTGTCGTTTATACTACGCCAGAAACTCAGCTTCAGCGTTTGATGAAACGTAATCAACTGACGCTAGAACAAGCGCAGCAGAGAATTAGTAGTCAACTTCCAATCGAAGAAAAAAAGCAGCGTGCGGATATTTTGTTCGACAACAATGGAACAAAAGAAAAACTTGTGGGACAAATCGAAAATTGGCTTTTTGCTAATCGCTTTCTTTGAGTATCTGTGTCAATTTTGCTATCCTGAGTATATAGAAAGTGAGGGATAGCGATGGGATCATTAAAAAATCAAAAGGATAAAGTCGTAGGTAACGCAAAAGAAAAAATCGGCGAGATGCTCAATAAAGAAAATCTAATCGATGAAGGTCGTACGCAATCAGAAACAGCAGAAGAAAAAGAAAAGCAGTACCAAGCAAGAATCGATGAAATAGAAGACCAGCAGGCAGAAGAAGAAGCGAAGCGGCAAGATTTGACTCAAGAACGAAAAAATCCGACACCTGATCGTAGTAAAACACCGCTCCCAGAAAGTGACCACATTCCCGATGAGCAAAAAATCGAGGAACAGCGAATGAAACACTATACAGGAATCGAAGAGAAGTTATAAAATAGTAAAAAATCGAGATGTGACTTGAAGCAGATGAGAAGGTGTTCATCTGCTTCAAGTTTTTTGTGCTAGATGACTAAATCAGCTTTTGTGTAAGTTATTTCTCAGTAATCAAGGTGATCAGTATTGGAAAATTGAAATTTAGTAAGGACAGGGGACACAATTACGCATGAAAGTAGAAAAAATTGTTCTTATATCCGTGTTTTTTGGGTAGGACAGTCGCGTTTGTGATTTGTTTCGTGTTATAATACAACTAGTTGTAAAGAAAGACACATCCTTTATATAAAATGCGATGCAAGAGGTGAGACAAAATGAGATGTCCCAGATGTCAACATAATAATTCACGAGTAATCGACAGCCGTCAAGCAGATGATGGACGTGCGATCCGTCGCCGTCGCGAATGTGAGAATTGTTCGTTCCGATTCACTACATTTGAACGAATTGAAGCTGCTCCGTTATTAGTAATCAAGAAAAACGGGGAACGCGAAGAGTTCAATCGCGATAAAATTTTAAGAGGACTCATCCGTTCAGCAGAAAAAAGACCTGTAGCTATGGAACAAATGGAACAAATCGTCAACCATGTCGAAAACCGCGTACGCAGTCTCGGAGAAAACGAAGTATCGACGAATCTAATTGGTGAATATGTGATGGAAGATTTAGTTGATTTAGACGAAATCGCTTATATTCGTTTTGCAAGTGTTTATCGCCAGTTCAAAGATATGTCTGTTTTCTTAAAAGAGTTGCAAGATATCGTGGATAAAGCAAAAGAAAATAATAAAGAGAATAATAAAGAAAACAATTAAGAAACAAAAAGGAGGCATTTCCTTGGAAAATGCTTGGAAAGAGCTTCAACCAAAAAATATTTACCAAGGAAGAAAAGCGGCTCCGCTGAGAGAAGACAGCAAGAACGCCTTGCTGTATCTTTATCAGCCACTAATCGGCGGAGAAGCCTTGAGTATCTATTTCACCCTGTTATCAGAAATCTCTCAAGAATCTGGCAAAGGTCCTGAAGGGATGCATGCAGATCTGCTTAGTAGTCTAGGCTGCGGTATCCCGCAATTTTATGATGCAAGAAAAAAGCTAGAAGGAATCGGCTTACTGGATGTTTATTTTAAAGAAGATAGTGATCTGGGACCTCGTTTTATTTATGAGCTGTTAGAACCACTCATTCCTAAAGCATTTTTCAAAGACTCTGTTCTGGCTTTTCTTCTTCTGGAAAAAGTTGGTGAACGACGATTCCAGAAGCTTACCCAATTCTTTGAACCTAAAAGGCATACAGCAGAGGGATATCAAAAAATCACAAAAAAATTTTTAGATGTTTATCGCTTCAATGAAGCAGTGTACGCTGCTAATCAAGAAAACATCGAATCGCTGAATAAATCTTTTGAAGAATCTGAATCAGTAGCATTACTTGAAGCAGATTCGACATTCGATTGGCAGTTTTTGAATGATTGGCTGGCAAAAAAACATATTGCAAGTCTTGATGATCCAATCATCAAACAAGTCGACATGTATCATCAGCTTTACGGTTTCGATGAATTGACACTTGGCGAACTGATCAGTCAATCTTATGACTTTAGTGAACAAAAAGTATCTGAAAAAGAACTGCAAAAAGCCATTTTGGCAATGCAGAGACGTCCGGTGAAGCAAACAAAAGAAACAGTTGCGGTTTCTGAAAACAGTAATGAACCCTCGTCAAACGAACATTTGACAAACGCAGCGCTTCAGCTGATAAAAGAAGCACAGAGCATTCCACCGATGAAATATCTGGAAGCAATCAAGTCAGAAAAAGGCGGATATGTTTCTAAACAAGAAAACTGGTTACTGCAAGATCTTGTTTCTCAATCAGGTCTTTCCAGTAGCGTGATCAATGTTTTGCTGAATTATGTACTAGTGATCAAGAATAATGCTAGCTTAAATGCCAGTTATGTAAATACAGTGGCAAATGAATGGGCACAAAAGAAAATCGCCACAGCAGAAGAAGCGATCCAGCACATTCGGCAAATAAGTAATCAAGCAAAACAATCAAAACAAAAGAAGCAAACAAATTATCAAACTGGCAAGCGAAATGTTCGACGGGAAAAGCTTCCTGATTGGGTCAACCAGCCAAAAGATGAAAAACAGATCAGCAGCGAGAAAAAAGCAGAGATTGACCGCCGTTTTAAAGAATACCTGGCAAAAAAGGAGGGTGATATCTAGTGGAAGACGTAGGCAAAGAATTGAAGAGGATCATCAGCAAACGCAATTATCAAGAAAAGTATGCTGAAATGATCGCTGAAGTCTTAAATGATGCGGATGTTCAAGCTTTTCTAAGCGCACACCAAGAAGAATTGACACAAGCGGATATTGAAAAAAGTTACGCTAAATTGTATGAATTCGTGCAAGAAAAGCGTAAATATCAAAAAAACGATCCAACGATGATCGCTCCCGGCTATGAGCCGAAGCTGACGTTGAATTTTCATTATGTGGATGTCACTTATGTACCAACGGAAGCATTGTTAGCACGGCAAAGACAAGAAGAAATCAGAAGCCGAGTAAAAGCAATGGATATGCCAAAAGATATTCAATCGGCTTCTTTTGAAAACTTTGAACGTACAGATGGACGAGGATATGCGAGCTTAGAAGCCCTAGATTTTGTAGAGAAATATACTGCTGATCCAAAAGGGTATCATAAAGGACTGTATCTAGTAGGAAGTTTTGGTATTGGAAAAACATATTTATTAGGAGCAACAGCGAGAGAATTAGCGATTGCTGGATTCACCACGACGCTAGTCCATTTTCCGACATTTGCCGTTGAGATGAAACAGGCAATCGGAAAAGATCAAGTGGCAGAAAAGTTAGATGCAGTGAAACGTTCACCTATTTTGATGATCGATGACATTGGTGCAGATGCGATGAGTAGTTGGATACGAGACGAAGTATTCGGTGTTATCCTTCAATATCGGATGCAGGAACAGTTACCAACCTTCTTCTCATCGAATTTTACAATGGATGAATTGGAACAGCATTTGTCCGTCACTCAACGTGGAGATGAAGAGCCGCTAAAAGCGAAACGGATAATGGAACGCATACGTTATTTGACAAAAGAAATCGAAATGACTGGTCGCAACCGACGCAATGGTTGAACAGTTGACAAGTCCAACTGACATTTGACCTAGTAGTAAAAGCAGGTCAGCGAATCATTATATGGACAGAAATGACCGGAGACAATCACCGCAACAAGTAATGCAGAAACTTAAACGGAGGATTTTTTATGAGGGCTATTTTTTCTAGTATATCTGTAGTTGGTCTATTTTTTCTTTTAGCAGGCTGCGGTAGCGCAGATAGCAACACAGGTTCTGTTGATTCGATTGATGCGGGTCAAACAGTAAAAACAAGCAGTACGAAAACGGAGAGACAAAGCATATTTGTCGGAACGATTGAAAGTATCACTCAAGTAGAAGCAGAAGAAGAAACGCTTCAGTTGAAACTCGTCGATGTCATGGCCAAAGAAGATCCAGCGAATATGGGAACGTCATTCAGCAATGACGGAGTGATCTTAAATGCTACTGCTGAAAAAATAAGCGTGGACATAAATGAATTGAAAATCGGTGACAAAGTCCAATTTACATTAGTTGAGATGCCGATCATGACGATGTCTATCCCACCGCAAGTTCCTGGAGATTCGATTATTGATGTTTCATTGAACAAATAACCAATAACATTTTTTCAAAAATAAGAAAATGTTGTTTTATAGAACGAAAAGGTATATTTTTTAAGGAGATATGGGAATTTTTTTATTCCTAGTCTCCTTATTTTATTTGGAAAATGCTATAATTATCTAGAAGGAGTGAAGCTATGAACCATTTAGATTTATCTCAGCGCTTAGCCGCAGTGGGTGACTTTGTCCCTGAATCCGCTCGTTTAGCAGACATTGGATCAGATCACGCTTACTTACCCGTTGCATTGATATTAAGAGGAAAAATCGAATATGCAGTTGCTGGTGAAGTCGTTCAAGGTCCTTATGAATCAGCACGTAAGCAAGTCAAAAAAGATGGATTAGAAGACCGTATCACCGTACGCCTTGCAAATGGTCTAGATGCTATCCAGCCACAAGATGGTATTACAGCTGTCACGATTGCGGGTATGGGAGGTTCACTGATCCGAGATATCCTAGAAGCTGGCAAGTTGAATCAACGCTTAAGCGGACAAGAACGTTTGATCCTTCAGCCAAACATCGGAGAGCGTACATTACGATCTTGGCTGCAAGAAAATCAGTATAAAATCCAATCAGAAAAAATACTTGAAGAAAATAAAAAAATATATGAAATCATTGTAGCCGAAAAAGAACAAAAACCAGTTACTTACAATGAAATGGAGCTGATGTTCGGGCCATTTCTGCTTGAAGAGAAAAGTGAGATCTTCAAATCAAAATGGACAAGAGAGCTTCAACAAAGAAAAGCTATCCGTGAACAGCTCAAACAAGCAGCTAATCAAGAGGCACGTCAAAAACAAATCGAGCAGGAAATCCAAATGATTGAGGAGGTTTTAAAGCCATGACAATCAGCGGACGCACTTTCATCCAAAAGTTTGAAAGCTATTGTCCTCAGTGGCTAGCTGAAGAAGGAGACCCAGTCGGACTGCATATCGGAACATTGGATAAGCCAATCCAACGAGTAATGATGACATTAGACGTTCGTCCAGAAGTGGTCGAAGAAGCAATCAAGAAAAAAATCGATTTGCTGATTGCTAAACATCCTCCAATCTTTCGTCCTGTAAAACGGCTGGTTACTGATCAGCCACAAGAAAAAATGTATGCAGATTTGTTGAAACATGATATTGCCGTCTATGCAGCACACACGAACATGGATATTATTTGGGATGGACTGAATGACTGGTTTTGTGAACTTCTCGGTATTGAAGTGGAGAGTTATTTAGTAAAGACTCATGAGATTCATTATAAAAAACTGGCCGTTTATGTACCTGTGGATCATGCACAGAAAATGCGTGAAGTATTAGCTGCAGCTGGTGCTGGTACACAAGGTGATTATACCGGTACAAGTTTTACCTCGATTGGACACGGTCGATTTACTCCGGAAGCTGGTGCACAACCAGCGATTGGGAAAGTAGGGAAGACAGAACAAGTTCAAGAGGCAAAAGTTGAGGTTATTTTGCCGGAAACTATCGAAAAACAAGTGATTCAAGCCATGCGGTCAGCTCATCCTTATGAGGAACCTGCTTATGATCTTTTCGCTATAGATGAACCAGTCGAAATGTTTGGGTTAGGACGAGTAGGTGAATTGCCGCAAGAAATTTCTATAGAGGCATTTGTAGAACAAGTAAAAGAAGCGTTCCAACTAGATGGACTGAGAATAGTCCAGCCAAAAAATGCAAAATCCTCTGTGAAGCGCATTGCGATTTGCGGTGGAAGCGGTGAAAAATTTTATCCGCAAGCAATCGCCCAAAGAGCAGATGTCTATATCACGGGAGATATCTATTATCATACGGCTCATGATATGCAAAGCGCTGGGTTGATTGCAATTGATCCCGGTCATTATATTGAATCGTTATGCAAGCAACGATTTATCGAGAAATTTGAATCTTGGAAACAAGAAGAAAATTGGGATATTAACTTTTTCGTTTCTGAAACAAATACAAACCCATTTCAATTTAATTAAAAGGAGAGAATACTATGTACGAAAATCTTTTGCCACGTTTTTTACGATATGTCAAAACAGAAACACGCTCCGATGCAACAAGCAAAACGACTCCATCGACTCAGACACAAGTTGCTTTTGCGCAAGAATTGAAAAAAGAATTAGAAGAGTTAGGCTTAGCTGATGTTTTCTATAATGAAGATAACGGATTCGTTATGGGAACATTACCAAGCAATGTTGATCATGAAGTGCGTTCCATTGGATTTATTTCCCACATGGATACAGCAGATTTTAATGCAGTAGGAGTCAATCCACAAATCATTGAAAACTATGATGGCGAGTCTACGATCGTACTAGATGCGGAAGAACGCTATACATTGAATACAAAAGATTTTCCAAATTTGAAAAATTATGAAGGCCACACATTGATCACAACAGATGGCAGTACATTACTGGGAGCAGATGACAAATCAGGGATTGCGGAAATCATGACTGCAATGGAGATCTTGATCAATAATCCTTCTATCCCTCACGGTACCATCAAAGTGGCTTTTGGTCCTGATGAAGAAATCGGTGTCGGAGCGGATAAATTCGATGTTGAGCAATTCGATGTAGATTTTGCTTATACAGTCGATGGTGGTCCTTTAGGTGAGTTGCAGTATGAAACGTTTAGTGCTGCTCAAGCAAATATTACGATCCAAGGGAAAAATGTACATCCAGGGACGGCAAAAGATACAATGATCAATGCTCTACAGTTAGCAATCGATTTTCATAATCAGCTTCCAGCCGATGAAGTTCCAGAAAAAACGGAAGGATACGAAGGTTTCTTCCATTTGATGGCATTGGATGGGAATCCTGAAGAAGCTTCTATGAGTTATATCATTCGCGATCATGATCGTGAAAAATTCGAAGCACGCAAAGCACAAATCACACATATCCAAGAAGAGTTGAATCAGCGATTTGATCAAGAACGAATCAAAGTAGATATGTATGATCAATATTACAACATGAAAGAAATCATTGAAAAAGATATGAGCATCGTGGAATTAGCGAAACAAGCAATGATCGAGCTTGGTATCTCTCCAGTGATCGAACCAGTTCGTGGAGGAACAGATGGTTCAAAAATCTCTTACATGGGTATTCCGACGCCAAATCTATTTGCCGGAGGAGAAAATATGCACGGACGATTCGAATTTGTTTCTTTACAAGTAATGGAAAAAGCAACAGACGTGATTGTAAAAATTGCAGAATTGAACACAAAGAGTTAAAATCGAAAAAGAACAGCTTATGACAAGGCGTTCGTCCCAATGATGGAATGTCATCTGTCTAAGGCTAAAGGGCAGGACAATGGAATTGGTTGTCCCGCCCTCTTTTTTGAAGAGTAAATAGGAGGTAAAGAATGGAAAAGCTGCTAGTTTTTTATAACAAAAGTTCAGGGAAAGATGAGGGTGAGAAATTAGCACGCTGGTTTCAAGATTATGTAAAAGAAAAGCAGCCAGAATTATATGTAGAACTAGCTGAAACTGGCCCATCGATTGATGATGCGGAATTAGTCAAGAAAGCAGAAGCCATAGAAGCTGATACTTTAGTAATTATAGGTGGAGACGGCACGATTCATCATATCGTCCAAGCGTTCCAAAAAACATTATCTCAATACCATGTCGGATTACTTCCAGGTGGAACTGTCAACAACCTTGCACGTGTTCTTGAGATTCCCCTCAAAAAAGAAGAAGCTGCTGACGTGATCCTGGAAGGCAATGTACGGAAAATAGACTATGGTCAAGTCAATGATGAAGTCATTATCTCTACACTGACAATCGGAATCTTAGCAGATACAGCAGTTTGGATCAGTCAAGAAGAAAAACAGCGTTACGGCTCGTGGATCTTTATCAAGAAGTTTTTTAAGTTATTGCTGAAGAAGAAAAAATATCATTTGGATTTAGAAACAGACGAGGAGCATTGGAAAGGAAAATCCCAACTGTTGACAGTCACGATGTCTAACTCCGTGGGCGGTTTTACAAATTTTGACGACTCAGCGACCCTAGATGATGGAAAATTTCATGTAACGATCGTACCTTCCTTAGATATTTTCCGATTTATTTTTTATTTGCCTAGAATCATGAGAGGCAAATTCTATACGATCCCCGGCATTACTTATTTCACAGCCAAACGCATGAAAATCCAAGCGCAGGAAAAATCTGTGGGCACTCGAACGGATGGAGACACGACAGATGATCTTCCAGTTGAATTATCTGTTGTATCAAAAGGATTAACAGTTTATTCACCAAAGAAAGAAGAAAAAGCTTAGAAATAGTAGTTAACAGAAAGTTGGAAGAAGAGTAATGGATGTATTGTTACACAATCCTTTGTGGTTTTACCTTTTCATTGTGAATTTTTACTTATTTTGTCTGATGGGGTATGATAAACATCAGGCTAGAACTAGCGGCTGGCGTGTTCCTGAGAATAATTTGATATTTGTCAGCCTGTTAGGCGGTGGTTTGGGAGGATTGATCTCTCGAAAAGTTTTCCATCATAAAACTCGGAAAAAGAAGTTTACTATAGGATTCGCTGCAGGTGTACTTGTTGATTTGATTCTCATTTATTTTTTCCATTAAGGAGCAGGAGATGTCGTCTAAAGGAACGAAAACTAAAATCATTCTGAATCTGCTTTTGCTGATTGTGATTTTTGCCATTATTTATTATTTAATCAATCAATCATTTGCAGATATCTTTGCCGAATTGCTGTCTACCAGTGTTGTTGTTTTGGCAGCGGCTGTTATATTAGGGACAGTTTACCAAATCGCTGAAGGGCGCTCAATCAAAGAAATTGCTGAACCTTTCGCGCCGAATTTTACAACGAAAGATGGGTTCTTGACCTCTAGCTATATTGCGTTTTACCGAATCGTTTCGTTTGGTACAGGAACGCTGATCTCGGAGATTTATTTTTATAACAAAAAAGGAATGAAGCTATCCCAGGGAGCAGGGGTGACAGCACTCCATATGATTATGTACAAACTGGCAGTGATCACTTATGCATTAGCTGGCTTGGTCATCCAATTCTCTCTTTTTTATTCTAATGGTCCATCAATGATCTGGTTTATCATCGCTGGTATCCTTTTGACGATCGTGATTGTTGCCTTTTTATTGGCGATGTCCGTCAGCTTGAATGTTCAAATATTTTTTGTCAGCTTATCGAATAAGTTATTTAAAAGTGAGCGTTTGCGGAAATGGGTGGATACATGCAATCAGCAGATCTACTCTTTAAGGGAAACGGTCCAAACCATTATCCAAGACAGGACTGCGCTATTGCGGATTTATCTATGGAATATGTTAAAACTTGTATTTTGGTATGTACTTCCTTATTTGATTCTGATTGAAAACCATCCTAAAATAGATTTTCTACTGACCATTTCGTTTATCAGCTTTGCAGTAGTGCTTTCAGGGGTTATTCCTACGCCTGCTGGTATTGGTTCCTTTGAATTTGTCTATTTGTTATTATTCAGACCAGTTGTTGGAACAGTTGACGCAGTTTCTTCGCTTTTACTGTATCGTTTCAGTTCCTTTATCTTGCCATTTCTCTATGGATTTGTGTATGTGATTGCTGAACGGCGAAGAGTGATCAAAGAAGAAATAATAGAAGTAAAAAAAGAGAATAAAGAAAATCAAGGGTAGGTCTTTTATAAGATCTACCCTTTTTATCAAATCAAAGAAAAACGTTATGGATAAGATAATTTTACGTTTGTTTGGCTCTTTTTTTATATACATACAATCAATTTTGTTTTTTTAAGATTTATATAAGTCGAGAAAAAAAGTCAAAAAACTATGTGTATATTTTGACCAAAATTGACCAAAGCGATATAATAGTTTTTGTAAAGATCAAAGAAATAAGTGATCTTACCTTTAATTAGGAGGGTATACCTGTATGAATATTGAGAAAATGACTACGACGCTTCAAGAAGCGATTGCTGAAGCTCAACAGATTGCGGTCACTCGAAAACATCAAGATATCGACATTGCCCATGTATGGAAAATCTTTTTACAATCTAATCATTTTGGTCGAAATTTCTATACGGATGCCGGATTGGATGTCGAATCTTTTGAACATGAAATTGATCGTCTACTGGATGAGTATCCAGTTGTTTCTGGTGGAAACGTCCAATATGGACAAAACCTCAGCCAGAATTTCTTTCGATTATTGAATGAAGCAGACCAAATACGTGAAAGCTTCGGCGACGAGTTTCTTTCAACGGAAGTCGTTATTTTAGCGTTGATGAAATTAAAAAATTATCCGTTAACTGTTTATTTGAATAAAAACGGATTATCTGAAAAAGAATTGCGTAAAAACATCGAAGAGATGAGAGGAGGAGAAAGAGTGACCTCACAAAACCAAGAAGAACAATACAAAGCATTAGAAAAATACGGCGTTGATTTAGTACAGCAAGTCAAAAGCGGAAAAATGGATCCAATCATCGGTCGTGATGAAGAAATCCGTGATGTCATCCGTATTCTTTCACGAAAAACAAAAAATAATCCTGTTCTGATAGGAGAACCCGGTGTAGGGAAAACGGCAATCGTTGAAGGGCTTGCTCAACGTATCGTACGCAAAGATGTGCCTGAAAATTTAAAAGATAAAACGATTTTTTCATTAGATATGGGTGCATTGATCGCTGGAGCAAAATTCCGTGGTGAATTTGAAGAAAGACTAAAAGCAGTCTTGAAAGAAGTCAAAAAAAGTGATGGACGTATCCTCTTGTTCATCGATGAAATCCACAATATCGTAGGGGCAGGAAAAACAGAAGGAAGTATGGATGCCGGAAATCTGTTGAAACCAATGCTTGCTCGCGGTGAATTACATTTGATCGGTGCCACAACTTTAGATGAGTACCGTCAATATATGGAAAAAGACAAAGCGTTGGAACGTCGCTTTCAAAAGGTATTAGTCAAAGAACCAACAGTGGAAGATACGATCAGTATTCTGCGTGGATTAAAAGAACGTTTTGAGATCCACCATGGTGTTAACATCCATGACAACGCATTAGTAGCAGCAGCTACTTTATCTGACCGTTATATTACTGATCGGTTCTTACCGGACAAAGCAATCGATTTGATCGATGAAGCCAGTGCAACGATTCGGGTAGAAATGAACTCTATGCCAACGGAATTAGATCAAGTTACTAGACGTTTGATGCAGTTGGAAATCGAAGAAGCTGCACTGAAAAAAGAATCAGATGATGCAAGTAAAAAACGCTTGAAAAATTTGCAAGAAGAATTAGCTGAACTTCGTGAAGAAGCAAATGCGATGAAGATGCAGTGGGAAACAGAAAAAGAAGAAGTCAATTCTGTTTCAGCAAAACGTGCTGAAATCGATAAAGCAAAACACGAATTAGAAGATGCAGAAAATAACTATGATTTAGAACGCGCTGCTGTATTGCGTCATGGTACGATACCTCAATTAGAAAAAGAATTGAAGGAATTAGAAGCTAAAGCAAAAGACAGCGAGATTAAGATGGTTCAAGAGTCCGTTACCGAAAATGAGATTGCTCAAGTCGTTGGCAGATTAACGGGTATCCCCGTAACGAAACTTGTAGAAGGTGAACGAGAAAAACTAATTAAATTGAATGAAACACTTCATAAACGAGTGATTGGTCAAGATGAAGCAGTTGATGCGGTCAGTGACGCGGTAATTCGTTCACGGGCTGGATTGCAAGACCCAAATCGTCCTCTAGGTTCTTTCCTTTTCCTAGGACCAACTGGTGTCGGAAAAACCGAATTAGCGAAAGCGTTAGCTGAGAACTTGTTTGACTCAGAAGATCATATGGTACGGATCGATATGAGTGAATATATGGAAAAACATGCTGTGTCTCGTCTAGTCGGAGCTCCTCCAGGCTATGTAGGTTACGAAGAAGGTGGTCAATTAACGGAAGCTGTCAGACGAAATCCTTATACAATCGTCTTGTTGGATGAAATCGAAAAAGCGCATCCCGATGTCTTCAATATCTTGTTACAAGTCCTAGATGACGGACGCTTGACTGATTCAAAAGGGCGAGTAGTAGATTTCAAAAATACGGTTCTGATCATGACCAGCAATATCGGTTCACAGTTACTGCTGGAAGGCGTGACTGCTGATGGAACGATTCCAGAAGCAGTGGCTGAACAAGTCAACACGCTATTACGTGGAAACTTCAAACCAGAATTCTTGAACCGAATCGACGACACGATTTTATTTACACCATTGAGCCTAGACAACGTGAAAGGAATCGTTGACAAAATGGTGGCGCAATTGGCACAACGTCTGGAACATCAAGAAATCCTGCTGACAATCAGTGATGAAGCCAAAACGTGGATTGCTGAAAATGCTTATGAACCAGCATATGGTGCAAGACCATTGAAACGATTTATCACTAAGGAAGTAGAAACACCACTAGCTAAAGAAATCGTTGCAGGACATGTTATGCCTAAATCAAAAGTAACGATTACTTTACTTGATGGACAACTTCATTTCAAAACAGAAGAGCTAGAAGAAATCGTCTAATCTTCCATTGAGACTATAAAAGAAAAAAGGGGTCTGACACAACTAGTGTCAGACCTCCTTTTTTCAAATAAACAGTGTTCCAGAAGTAGTTTCTTCGAAAAATAAGCCGAAATTTCTTGAAGCTGCCCGCTTCTGTCACAACCTCTTTTATTAGGTATTTTTCACTTTTTCTAATTTATAACTTTCAAAGTAACGCTCATCTTTTTTACTTTGAGACCATGCAAACAATCCCATTAAGGCAGCACCTATCGTATTTGTCAGCAAGTCGCCCATCGTATCCATCAATGCTGCTCGTCCGACAAACAGTGTGCCATCAGAAGCAGCAAAACGTTGAAGATTCATGCCTAAGAACTGGTCGCATAAGAATTCCCAGAACTCCCAAAACACGCCGCAAAGTCCAGCAAACGCAAAGCCGAATAAGAGGAACAACCAAGGACTGGTTTTTGATATCTCAGCATCTTTCATCAAGTAACCAATCAATCCATAGCCAAGAGCTGTCAGGACCATTGGACTCACCGCATGTAAGATTTTGTCCCAAAAAGAGATGATACTGATCAAATGCATCCCTGTGCCTAAAAAGACAGAGATGAACAAGAAAAACCAGTAAAACAAAACGATTGCTGCTGGTATTTTAAGTTTGAAAACTTTCAAAATGACTTGTGGCATGAAAATCAATGCAATCCCTAATAAAGATTCCACGATAAATGTGATTCCTTGAGAAGTCGAATATTTTTGTGTGATAAATTCATAAAAATTATAGCAGACAACGAATACACCAAAAGCAAGTAAAGCTATTTGCACCTTTTTGATTTCTTTAATCACTGAAAGTCCCTCCATCTAAAAATCTTTTTACTTCTGAAAGCAACTCAATTTCTGAAGAAACCACTTTTCCGTTCAATTTGATCAAACCTATTGTATATAAGTTCAGGTAGTGAAATTGATTTTCAGCTGTTTCTTGTAGTGCAGCGATTTTTTTCGGGTGGGTTCCGCCTTGCTGTCGAGTATCAGTATATAAGCCGATCACTGGGATGCCTTTCGCATAAGCCACACCGATTTCCGATGCTACCCCGGCATCGATCGTCAGCCCATCTAGTAAAGCAATCATTAAATCACTAGCCAACACTTTTTCTGTGTCAGCAAGAGCAATCATTCGACTGTCTGCATAAGCAGTTTTGTCATTGATTGCTTCATTTTCTTGAGGAAGATAGATCGAAAGCTCAGAAGAGAGCTCTCTGATTTCTTTAACTAACTGTTGGTTATATAACAAATCACTTTTAGCAAACATTGGTGCGGCAAAATAAATTTTCATCTAAACATCATCCTTTTTATCAAAAATAATCGCTAAAGTAAGCTTCCATGTTTGGAATGATACGCTCTAGTGACTTCAGTGTTTCTTCATCTGTTTCTAACCGTTCGATTCTTGCCAAATAAGAAGCACGGCGATAATTCATCATCAAGCAAGTCAATGTTTGGATATCCAGTCGAACGGATTTTCCTATAGGTTCATTTAAGACACGGACTTGTCCCTGTTCATCCCATGTTAAAGCGAAGACACCATTATTCCAAGGAGCGACAGGATCTTCAATGATGAAATGAAAAGCATCAGCTGTTCCAACAAACGGAAACCGTTGAAGGAATTCTTTTACATCAACGATCCGAGCCATAAAATATGGTTCGATCTGCTCTTTGATCAGACTATCTTCAATCAAAAATGCTAAAGGCTCATTTTTATAAATATCTCCATGTACCCAGTAGATCATGGAAAAATGTGCGGAAATAAAGTTCCATAAGCCATTTCGAGCTTCTTGATCAAGATAGAACATTTCTTTTACGTGAAATATTTCTTCAGCTACCCAGTAGAACAGAACACCTCTTGGTTCATGGTTGCTATCGTAGTAGACAGCGGCTGTGCGCTCATCTTCATTTTCGAAACGCCAATACTCTTCCCAATGAAAATCACTGCGGAATAAAGCACCATGGTTTTGTTGGGCAAATTTGTCATAAACGGAAAATACGTCTGGATGATCAACTGGTAATCGCTCAACCATACCACTTACTGGGATTTGTTTAGGTAGCTGTGTATCTCTGATTTTAAAGGAAAGTTTATCAGACATGATTTCCCATCCTTTACGCCGATAGTAGGGGATACTGTAAGGATACAAATAAGAGATCCATTGCTTATTCTTGCGCATATTATCCAATGCAACGATAATTAGATCTTGCATCAATCCATGGTTAGCATATTCTGGATAAGTTCCAACTCCAGTCACACCACCCATTTTATAACGTGCACCGTGAATATTGACTTCACAAGGATAGATAGCGATTTGAGAGATCAGTTTATTTTCGTGGAACCATCCGAACACTTTCGATACTTCCAAAATCGGTTTTTTGGAACGGATAAAAGCTCGTTTATTCTCAAACCCGCTTTCCTCGATGTCTGCTTCAGTCACTTGGAACACATAGGAAAGCAATTCATTGAATTGATCGATATGTTCTTGAGTGACCGGTTTTAATTCAAGATTTTCTCTAAAATCTTTTTGATCCATTTTTTCATCTCCATTTATTAGCTTGATAACAGTATAGCAAAATTCTACAAAAAAAACTTCTATAGCTGACTAATTAAAAACTCTTTAAATTACTGCTTTTCGTTGGTATAATGGAAAGTGCTGATTATATGAAAAGAGGAGACGCTATGGATATAAAGAAAATGAAAGAACGCCAAGAGCAGATTCGTAATTTTTCGATCATCGCTCATATCGACCATGGGAAATCTACATTGGCCGATCGTATTTTAGAAATGACGCACACTGTGACGTCTCGCGAAATGCAAGATCAGCTGTTAGACTCGATGGATTTGGAACGTGAACGTGGAATCACGATTAAATTAAATGCTGTAGAACTCAATTACACAGCGAAAAATGGAGAAACATATATCTTTCACTTGATTGACACCCCAGGGCACGTCGACTTCACCTATGAAGTCTCTCGAAGCCTTGCTGCCTGTGAGGGTGCCGTTTTAGTGGTCGATGCAGCACAAGGAATCGAAGCACAAACATTGGCCAATGTTTATTTAGCGTTAGACAATGATTTGGAGATCCTGCCAGTCATCAATAAAATCGACCTACCCGCAGCAGATCCCGAACGTGTCCGTCAAGAAATCGAAGACGTAATCGGAATCGATGCTAGTGAAGCTGTATTAGCCAGTGCCAAATCAGGGATTGGGATTGAAGATATTCTCGAGCAGATCGTGGAATATGTTCCTGCACCAAGTGGAGACTTAGATGCACCGCTAAAAGCTTTGATCTTTGACTCTATTTATGATAGTTACCGCGGTGTTGTTCTAAATGTCCGGATCACGGACGGTATGGTCAAACCCGGAGACAAAATCAAACTGATGAGTAATGGCAAAACATTTGATGTTACAGAGGTCGGGGTCTTCTCGCCAAAAGCAGTTGCTAGAGACTTTTTGATGGTCGGTGATGTCGGTTATATCACAGCAAGTATCAAAACTGTCCAAGATACACGAGTAGGGGATACAGTAACGTTAGCAGACAATCCTGCCGCTGAAGCTTTACCAGGTTACCGAAAAATGAATCCGATGGTTTATTGTGGTCTTTATCCAATTGATACTTCTCGTTACAACGATTTGCGGGAAGCTTTAGAAAAACTGCAATTGAATGATGCTGCTTTACAATTCGAACCAGAAACCTCTCAAGCATTAGGTTTTGGGTTCCGCTGTGGATTCCTCGGACTTCTTCATATGGATGTCGTCCAAGAACGCTTGGAACGGGAATTCAATCTAGAATTGATCACGACTGCACCATCCGTTATTTACCATGTTAATAAAACGGATGGTACGACTGCTACAGTAGATAACCCGGCAGATTTTCCTGAACCTGTAACGATTCAGGATGTAGAAGAACCATTCGTCAAAGCACAGATCATGGTCCCAAATGATTTTGTCGGTGCAGTAATGGAACTTTCTCAACGAAAACGGGGAGAATTCATTACGATGGATTATTTAGATGATTACCGAGTAAATGTCGTCTATAATATTCCGCTTTCTGAAATTGTCTTTGACTTTTTCGACAAATTGAAATCAAGCACGAAAGGCTATGCCTCATTGGATTATGAAATGTCTGGTTATCAAAAAAGCAAGTTAGTGAAGATGGACATCTTGCTGAATGGAGAAAAAGTCGATGCATTAAGCTTTATCGTTCACCGAGACTTTGCCTATGAACGTGGAAAAGCAATCGTTGAAAAACTGAAAAAACTAATCCCACGCCAACAATTTGAGGTGCCAATCCAAGCAGCTATTGGACAAAAAATCGTTGCCCGTTCAGACATCAAAGCCTTGCGTAAAAACGTCTTGGCTAAATGTTATGGTGGAGATGTTTCTCGTAAACGTAAACTCTTAGAGAAACAAAAAGAAGGGAAGAAGCGGATGAAACAAATCGGCTCCGTCGAAGTTCCGCAAGAAGCCTTCATGGCCGTTCTGAAAATGGACGAACAAGATAACGCGAAATAGCTTGCTTCAAAGTGAAAAGCCTATTAAATCAATATTTTTGAGTAGCAAAAAAAGCGTGATTTAACTGTTTAAAAAAGTTTTTGCTGTCATACGGTTGTCACGGTTGGAAATGAATTAACAAAAATGGAATATTTTCCTTGAAGATTATTAACTGTCAGTGTACGATAAAAGCATCTCATAAGGAGGTGCTTTTTTCGTGTCTGAAAATTATTCTGGAGATCTTCTTAAATCTTTAAGGAAAGAACAAAAAATGTCTCAAACGAAGTTAGCTGAGTTGAGCGGAATTTCTCAAAGTGCTTTAGTCAAGTATGAGAAAGGAACGAGAAAGATATCAAAAGAGATAGATAATGCCTTAAGTAAAGTTTTGAATATAGATACTTTACTTAAGAATGATGAAGTTGATTGTCTTATTGATCAGCTAATTCATTATAGAGACATCAACGACTTATCTAATAAAAATTTAGCTTTTGAAATGGAGATTAGTGAAGTTTCACTATCTTATTTTTTAAATAGAAAAAGAAAACCTTCAAAAGAATTACAAAGAAGAATCACTATATTTTTACTCGATAAAGAAAAAGAAATGTTGCTGGAAATCAAACAAAAGGATGGTTCTTTTAACTTCCCAATTGTAGATAAAGATGCACTGGGAGAAAGGATTCAAGTTATCCGAAAGCTAAGAGGAGAAACACTCGAAAAGTTTGGAAAGAATTTTACACGTCCAGTTGGAAAAAACGTTTTGAATAGATGGGAAAAAGGAATGAATATTCCTGATATTGAAAGATTAATGAATGTTGCTTATATAGGCAATGTTACTGTTTCTTATATCTTATTTGGAGACAATTTTAGTCATATGTTGGCAAAAGGGAAAGAGATTAGAAGTTTCGAAAGATTAGATTCTTACCGAATGGGTTTGAGATTACGAAAAATTAGAAGAGATCATCGTTTGGAAAGAGAAGACTTTGGAAAATTTTTTTCTCCACCCATTACAAAATGGTCAATGGATAAATATGAAAATGGTAAAGACATTCCAAATACAGTTCGACTTGTACAGTATGCCTATATTGGAAAAGTATCTTTGGAATTTCTAATTTATGGGATTTAATGAAAACAATGCCTTTATAACAAACGGAATATAGTTATAGAAATATGTGGCATTTTAGGGGCAACAATAAAATAAAACCAATTCAAAAACACTTAAGAATGAATTTTTCTTAGGTGTCTTTTTTCTTTTCGGTAATGCCATTTTTTTATATGTTCATTATAGAATTTTAGTGAAAGGGGGGATTGTATAGAAACACAATTGAATATGTAGGAAGGCACGTAATGGATACCGTTACGTGCCTATTTGCTTTTAAACAAGAAGGGATGATTTATGTGGATTTATTAAGAAAAAAAAGTAAAATGTCGAAATTCCTATTTTCATTGTTGGGAATGGCAACGGTCGTTTTAGGGATTGGACTTCATTCAACTTCAGCGAATGCTGCAATCGATCCAAGTTTAACAATGAAGCCTGGAGAAACAGGTCAAGTGTACTATGATACGAACAAAGTCTATACTATGACAGGGACAAAACATGGCGCACCTTGGTCAGACCAAACTGCTGCAATGGCAGTTTCACCTGATGGTGGTGGAAACGATAAAACCGTATTTTGTATCGAGCCTGGTGTCCCCTTCGGTTCAAGTGTAAACCCAGGATATGAAGCCGTTGGTGTGAATGCTATTCCAGTTGACGCTCAAATTGCCAGTGTCGTTTGGAATACAGCGTATGCATTTGGTTCAAATTGGACGAATGCTGATCGTATTACAACACAAGCCGCGATTTGGGAATTATTACCACAATATGGAATCAAAGTGAATGCTATCAATGGGATTCCAGATTTCCAAGCTAAAAAACAAAAATTGTATGATGGCATTGCTGAATACAAACGTTCACCAGAATTCAATGGTAAAACGGTTGATTTAGTCTTTGGCGAAACCAAAACGTTGCCATCTTCCGTTGATTTACATTCATACGATACACAAGTATCGAATAGTGCTAAGGTAAATTGGAACATTGCTGCAGATGGGAAATCAGTCGACGTAACGCCTACTGATCCTAGTGTACAAAATGGAAGCATTGCTTTTAAACGAAGTTATATGGAAGGTACACCAATTGCTTTAGAGAAAACTGGTTCTCAAACCGTTTACTTACCTAGCGTAAAAGCCCCAGCCTCTTATACAGTAAAATTCAAAATCAAAACGGCTGGCGATATCAAGATCAAAAAGGTAGACAAAGAAACTGGTGAAGTCGTTCCAAATACTCAATTCAAAGTTGAATTCTCAGGGAATGGTGCCCCAGCAACCCAAACAGTAACAACTAATGCCAATGGTGAAGCAACCATTAAGGACGTTCGTCATGGTGTTCATGTAAAAGCAACTGAGATTGCCGTACCAAATCCTTATGTTTTAGGTTCTGCTTTAGGTGAATCTGATGTGGTAGAAGGAGACGTAGTTGGCGGTCAAGTAATTACATTAACGCAACGTAATACGAAAGCAAAAGGACAAATCTTAGTTGAAAAACAAGGTGTTGAAAGTGGTTCTGATATGTGGAACGCCAACTACACCTTAGCTGGAAATGTTTTTGAAATTCATAAAGACACTGAAAAAGGTGAAGTTGTTCGTACAATAACTACCAACGATAAAGGTCATGCTGAAACAGGAAAAGACCTTCCTTTAGGTACGTATGTTGTAACAGAAAAAACGGCTTCAAATGGTTTTGCGAACACCTTCAAACCAGTAACCGTGAAAATTGAGTATAAAGACCAAATGACAGCGATCATTATCGAAGGTTCTAAAGGTACGAACCAAGAAGTTGTTGGATCTACTTTATTAACTAAAGAAGACGCTGAAACAGGCGCGAAAACCCAAGGTCGTGCAACCTTTGATGGTGCTACTTATGGATTATTCCACCAAGATGGTACGCCTGTTAAATGGAGTGAAAATTTCAAACCTGTGACATCTAAAGGAAATAAATTGGAAGGCGACGAAATCAAATTCGAACTATCTGACAAAGAACAACAAGCCAGCGTAGAACATTTGGCGTTAGGAAATTATTACTGGCAAGAACTTGTAGCCCCTGAAGGCTATCAAATCGACAATACGAAACATAATTTTTCAATCACATATAAAGATCAAGATACGAAAGTCATTGAAACAAAAACGACCTCAAAAGAAAACGTGATTAAATTCAGTCTTGATGGTTTTAAATATGTTGATTCAAAATCGGGTGACGTAAAATCTGGCTATAATGGCATTGAGTTTACTTTAAATCCTATTGACCCAACCAAGGGTGAAGAGCGCAAGGTAACTACTGAAACAGATGCAAATGGCTACGATGGTTATTGGGCATTTAACGAAGTCCCTTACGGAGACTACAAAATGTCAGAAGTAAAAGCTCCTGAAGGCTACAAAACAATCAAAGATTTAATCGTGAATAGCAAATTCGATAAAGAAAAACGTGAATATACTTTCACTATTACGGAAGACGGACAAAATGAAGCAATCAAAACATTGACTGTTCCAGAAAGCAAGATCAATGAAGGTTCTAACGTGATTCATTTGAGTAAATTGTTCTTAACAAACAAAATTCAAGAAATGCCTGAAATTCGCACTAAGGCTACAGTAGATGGTGAAAAAACATTTACCCCAGCGAAAGAAACACCAATGCAAGATGTTGCGACAATTACAAATGCGCAAAAAGGGATTGAATACACCAACAAAATCAAATTGTGGAGAGTCGTTAATGACGACTTCGACAATGCGAAAGTCGTTTGGGAAGGCGCTCATGACTTTGTAGCAAAAGGCGACAAAGAAGAAGATGTGATCAAACAAATGGTAGATACATCAAAAGACGAAAATACTGTTTCTTATGTGTTTACTGAAGAATTATTTATCAAAGATGGACCAAAAGTAGCAGAACACAATGATTTAACCAACAAAGAGCAAACGATCCGTCCGGTTGTTCCTGGAACACCAACGATTGAAACATTGTTTGTAACCAAGGACGGCGGCAAATCATTTGATCCGACTGTAGACAATGAATTAATCGATGAAGTGAAAGCCACTGTTCCTAAAGAAGATATCGGCAAAACGTTCTACTATGTGACTCAATTCCATAAAATCGATAAAGATGGAAAAGATACAGTTGTTGGTACTGACGAATCTGAACACACGGCTAAAGAACTATCTTATGAATTCAAAGCGGTTTACAACTATAAAGCCAATACGTTGAAAGACGGTGAAAAATTAGTTGCAACACACATTGCATATACGGATAAAGAACACAAAAATGAATATGCAAAACACTTTGATTTAAAGAACGAAAAACAAACATTGGTTGCTAAAACACCTGAAAAACCAGTTACCCCTGCACAACCAGGTACACCAACTAAATCAATTCCGCAAACCGCTGGAACAATGATCAGCGTTGCTACTTTGGTAATTCTTGCTATTGCTGCAATCGGCGGCGTGACAATCTATGTAAAAAACCAAAAGAAAGCAACTAAAGAAGAAAAATAATTGTTAGGAGAAGCACTTTAACCGGTGCTTCTTTCTTTTAGGTGGTTTGATTAGAAGGAGCGATCAAGCAGTGAAAAAAATTTTAGTAAAGTTGCCGCTTCTTTGGTTAATAGTGGGACTCTTAGCCAGTGGATTTTATATTTATGGCTATACCGTTCTATTGCGTTCTGACAATCAAATTCAACAAGTAAGAAAAGTAGTACACCCCATTCAAAGCAAAAAAGAGGCGGACAGTCTCCAGCAAAGCAAGACAGAACAAGGTAATTTTGATGAAACACAAATTAAACCAGTTACCCCAGCACAGTATGCGAATGCTCAATTAAACTACGAAAAACTCGTTAATAGTTGGGGCATTGGTTCTGTGTTCATTCCTTCATCAAATGTTCATTCGAAAATACTTGCTGGAATGAGTAATGATAATCTGATGGTCGGTCTGGGAACTTATTATCCTGATCAAAAATTGGGTAAAGGAAACTATGTCATGATGGCTCATAATCTAGTACAGGGTGGAGGGGTGTTGAGAGACCTTCCACAAACTACTGTAGGCACGATTGTTTTTGTTACAGATTTTACAACCATTTATGAGTACGTCGTTGATTTGAATAAAACAGTGAATCAGTCCGAAGGCCATTTACTAGATCCGCCTGAAAAAGAGAAACCCGCGCTAATTACCATTTTTCGGTGTGAAGGCGGTCTTCATACACCCAACCGTTCACTAATCCAAGCAAAATTTCATAAGTCTTATCCAGCAAACGAAGGGACTCATGTTGTCAAAGAGAATTTAGGTTTGGAAAAAGCCATCAGTACCCCAGGTGAACAAATTCTAGGAGGAAGCGACAACAATGAAAAAGATACATCCTCTGTCCAGAGTACATCGGAACAAGCAACAGAATCTGAAGAAAAAGACAGTGGTACTAAAGGGGAGAACAAAAGGTTTATCATTAAGAAACCAGTCTACAATCGGGTAGATACGTTTAGTATTCACGTTTTTAAATTATTTAATACGAGTCCACTATGTGTAGCGCTTACTTTTATTTTAGGCATGCTCATATTTTCGTATGGTTCAAATCGTGTGAGAAGAATAAAATAGCATTTCTTTGAGAGAGGTCTTTCATTTTTGAGAGAAAAAATAAGGGAGAAGGAGAAGAACACCAAATGTCTAAGCAAAATGAGGCGAATGTTTTTTTTCTGACAATCGGTAAAGAAGTAAAACTAAATTTTGATGAGGCGGATAATTTAGCTAGTATCCGCCTATCAATTAATAAGGTCGCTGAAATAGTTGGAAATGGGCTTGTCAACGAAGAGAGCATATTTGATGTTTCAATCGTAGGCCTGATAACTCAGAGTAACTATAAAACGTATATTCAAGTCATCGGGGGAAAGCAAGTAATGAATGGAAATGCCAAATATGAGAAAGTACCGATAAATCAGAAGAGAACCGACGAAAGAAAGGGAAATAGGAATGTTTACCAACAAGGTTATTTTGAATTTTATGTAAACGACAATGAAAAAATACCAAAAAGAAGGTTGATTTTACCGTATAACAGATAAGCTTTTGAGATGTTAAGTTATTGGGAGATCTCAAATTATAAAAAGGACACCTAATTGTAAAAGGAGAGGATATATGTGAAAAAATTTCTTAGACTCGCTTCAGCTTTGTTTCTATCTACTCAGGCATTTCTTTCGATACCATTAAACGCTTTAGCGAATGAAACACATAATCATGATGACAAAATGGAACAAGTGCAATCGTCAACAGAATCAAGTGATCAAGAAGATAGCAGTTCTTCAACTAGCAACGATTCTACGACATCCACATCCACGTCGAAAGAAAGTAGTACAACTGAAACAAGTAGTGAATCAGTAACGCAACCATCCAGCTCTGATTCAAATAGTACAAGTCAAACAACTGATTCAACCACAACGACTACCTCTGATAGTCAAGAGCAACCAAAGGAAAAACTTATTCAAAAACCGCAAAAACCAGCAGAACCGACACAACCTAGTCAGCCTGCTCAGGAGTCACATAAACAGGAAGTGGCGCCAAAATCAGAAACCACTCTAATTCAAGAACCTTCGATCGATCAACAGGGAACTTCAAAATTAGCGGAGCTTGTTCCTTCTGCGACCGTTACTGAAGACGGTTCTTTTCATTTTGAAAAAGATGAGTCGGTGGATTCGTTTGTACGGAAAATTGGCGAATCCGCACGGAAGATTGGCAAAGAAAAAGAGTTATACGCTTCAGTGATGGTCGCTCAAGCCATTTTAGAGTCGGCCAGCGGTCAAAGTAAATTAGCACAAGCACCTAATTACAATCTATTTGGAATTAAAGGAACGCATAATGGGAAATCTGTTTCAATGGCCACTCAAGAAGATTTGGGGAATGGCACACCTTATACTACTCAAGCGGGTTTTAGAGTCTACGAAAATTACGAGGACTGCTTTAGCGATTATGCAACGTTATTGAAAGAAGGAATCACCGGAGACTCAGAATTCTATGCAGGAGTCTGGAAATCGAATGCAAAAACATACCAAGAGGCAACGAAGTTTCTTACAGGACGGTATGCGACAGATACACAATACAACCAAAAATTGAATGGGCTGATTGAAACGTATGATCTCACTCAATTCGATAAGGAAATTCAAGGTGTACAAATCAATACTAAAGGGTATAAAGTACCGCTGGATAGCTATACTATTTCGAGTCCCTTTGGACCGAGAGGTGGCGAATTTCATCGAGGCTTAGATTTAGCGGCTGCACAAGGCGAACCAATCCATGCCACTAAAGGCGGTAAGGTAATTAAAGCTGAGTATCATTACAGCTGGGGAAACTATGTCGTGATTCAACATGAAGATGGGACAACCGCATTGTATGCGCACCAGCAACAATATTCAGTAAAAGTTGGTGATACCATTGTACAAGGGCAAACGATTGGTTATGTAGGAAGTACCGGAAATAGTATCGGAAGTCATTTGCATTTAGAATTGTGCCAAGATAGCAGTTTATCTCAAGGTAGGCTTGTAGATCCGCAACCTATTCTATTTGGGCATTAAAAACGGAAAGGATGATTCGTATGTTTACAATAGCTGTTGGTGTGGGTTGTTTACTTTTAGGTGCGGTTTCTGGAGTAATGGTTATGTCTCTTTGCTTTGCGGCCAAAAACGCGGATATAGCTGCTGAGGAAGCGTTTCGTAATCGAAATTACCATGAACAGAGGAATGTTTAAATAGTAACGAAAATCGATTCGCTGATCGATTTTTTTTTAGGTTAGGAGGTCATTGAATGAGTAAAGATGAGGCATTGATCAAAGGGACAATCGATACCGTACTGCGTTACACATATCCTGATGAGTACAAGAGATATCTGAGTTACTTTATCCGCATCAGGCCGAAAGAATTGAAAAGTAAACACGCTCATTACATTCGAAAGGAACGTATGATTGAGATATTTAATTTATCACGGGAATCTCGTTTTTTATTAATTACTTGTTTACATGAAATCGCTCACCACGTAGAGTATGAGGATTTGGGGGATAGCGATCATGCAGAGCCATTTTACCAACGTTTACATGAACTATATTTAACTGCTGTTGCTTTAAGATTGTTGGATCTCTTGGATGTGACCGAAGAAACTGATGCAAATGATTATAAAGGTCTTTATCGTTATTTTGGAGAGCCTTCAAACTGGGAAGTACCGACTATACCTGACATGGAGAAAAGAATGGTGATCATTAGAAATGGTCGTTCATTCAGAAATATCCTAAAAAATAGAGGGTTCCATTGGTTTACTGTGAGTCAAACTTGGCAAAAAGAAATGAATACGTTGAAGGAGGCTGAACGTGAAGTTCAGTTTTTTTTAAATTATGCAGAGCCAGAAAATTTTTTTATCCGACCAGTTATTTCGCCTACTTTTTTATCCTATTACTATATTGGAATTGAAAATGGGTATGAATACCGCTACGGATTGAAAGAGTTGGGTTATTTTTGGGAGGGATATGGTGTAAAAAAGATGTGGGTGAAAAAGGTAGATGCCCAAAGTTATTACACGGAGCTTGAAAAATTAACGCAATTCGCTGGAATAGAATTCAAAAAAGTGACGCCGAATCAGACCCAAGAAAAAGTAGAAAAAGAAATCAAAGCACAAAAAAAGAAGCAGGAAGATGACGGCTATGTCATTGATTATTATGTGTAATCCTGATTCGTATGAAAGTATACATTAGAAAGAGAGGTCCACCCATGGCAGTAACAAATAAAGAACTTGTGAAAAAAAAGGCGACCGCAAAATTAATCCTAGAAGCAAAAGGACAAAATTTTGATGAGTGGCTGGCTGAAAAATACGATGAAGTGTTTAGTGAGAACGAGGAAATCATTCAAAAGGCTTTGAAATCCTTTAAAGACCAAACAAGAAAATTACCGTCTCAACACTTGGGATAATCATACGATAAGGGGGAATCTACCATGGATTTTATTACTGGAAAGCTAGAATTTATTCTCAGAGGGATTCAAGCGATTGCTGGTAGTTATGCGGCTGTGATGCTTGCATTAATGGGGTACCATTTCATGACTAAAAATCGTCAGAAATTAGATGAGGCACAAGACGGAGTCAAAAACATCGTTATTGGTATTTTTATCGTCATTGGCGCTCAAATGATCGTTACTTGGCTAAAAAGCTAACAGATTAGATTGATTCATTGGGGAAAGGAGGATAACACTTGTATGTAATTTTTGGAACGAGCAAGAAAGGGCTAGGTAAGTTTTTGCCAAGCAAAAAAAGATATACCTTAATCGAAGCGGATAATCAGCTCAAAGTTTTCACTAAGACGCTATCGATTGGAAAGAAGCCCAATTATGTGATCATTGAAATTTACGATGATGAAGAAATGATTTTTAGAAGTGATTTCGTTGCAGGAACAGATGAGTCGAATAATTTGAGGCTACTGTTACTACATCTTCTTAAAACAGAATTTCCAGATGTTGACGAGGAAGAAAAATCCGAACTTCTCCAACGGATTAATCACGCATATCTAGCTGAAACAAATCCAATCAACGATTATGGACGGAAAGCAGAAGAAGAACCTGCACCACAAATAATTACAATTGTTGAAAAAACATCCGCAGAAGCTGAAACTCCAAAAGTGGCCTTACTTCCGGCGGAAGATCAATCTTTAGACGAAACGAAAGTTGTTAATGAGCCTAGGGAAAAACAGATATCGAAAAAACCAGCGTTTGATTTCGCTGGTTTTTTTGTGAAAAAAAAGAAACTTTTTATTCTTATATTGGCTCTTCTGATTTTCAGTGGTGCGGGAATTACGTTATTTGTGACTGGTTCTAATGGTTCAAATCAACAGGAAAGTTATTCCGAATTGGTCAAAGAGGGTAAACATAGTCAAGCACTAAATGAGTATCCAGATGAAGAGTCGAAGTTGATTGAACAGTTATATAACGAAAAAAAATCAAAGGCATTGAAGAACTTAGCTGATGACCACCATTCTGACATGGCACGTTTCTATTGGGCATTTCTAAATAAAAAATGGAATCAAGTGACTGAAATTAAAGGAATAAATCAAGATACAACTGTTCAGGCTATGAGAGGGTACGCCTATTTAGCACAAGGTAAGTTGGAAGAAGCCGAATTGATTAATAAAGTGCTGAAAAATGACACGCTTAATGATCAGATTTATCAGGCAAAAAAGGATCGAGCTTATCAAAATTTGAGAGACCAAGATATTTCAGCGGCCGAATTAATCAATAAGGAAATCAATGATCCTGAACTAGAAGAGGATATCAAAGTAGCAAAAAGTATAGTGAATTTACTAAAGAAATACCAAACGGATAAAAGTAATTCAAAACTATCTGAGACTGATCGTAAAGAAGCCGAAAAGAACTTTGAATTATGGACCAGTAATTTAGAACAATTAGGGGGAAAATCGAATGACGGAGAATAAGGAAAAAATGCCTGAAAAGGGACCATTGAGCCAAAAAAAGAAGTGGTTATGGATTAGCCTATGTTCCGCCGCTTTATTAGGTGGTGCGGTGGGATATGGGATTTATAATAATCAATCGAGTAATCAGTCAAATCAAAAAATTGAACAGAAAGCTTCTGCATCAAAAGGATCAAAAAAAGAGAGTGCATGGGAAAAGCAAGTAGCTCCCCCAAAAAAGCAGAAAGCTAAAGAAAGCAAGTCTGCAGATGATGTGCTGAGTGTTGTCGTAGGTGATAAAAAAGAGAATAGTCTGTTCGGTGTACAAATGCCATCAGGGGAAGAGAAACAAGGATTAGTCGAAAAATTGGCTGTCGCAATAGACGATCAATCTAAAAAAGAAGACGCTCGAAATGCTTCAGAGGTCGTTCATTCTGCTGAAGTAGATAAAGCTCCTGCAACGGATTCAAATTTGATCAAAGATCAAATTCCTGACAAGGGAATAAATGAAGAAACCAGTAAGGAACCAGACGTGGATAATGATTCTAAGCCTATTCCTGATCCAGCGCCTAATCCAAACCCAATCCCTGATCCGACACCAAATCCGAACCCTGATCCTAATCCTAATCCGACACCAACGCCAGATCCGGCCCCTTCTGTTGATGAGCTAATTGCTAAATCTAAAGAAGAACTGAGCAGTGCAGCGGATAAGGCAAATGAAGTAAACGAAAGATTGACTAAAGTAAAATCTGAATTGGATCGTATGCAAAATGTTGAATCGAATACACAAGTTCATGCTGATAAAGCGGCTGAACAATGGGACAAAGTTCAGAGTTTGATTGAAGAATACAACCAATTGTCAGATGAACTAAAACAGTTAATGGATCAAGATGGAACGGTACCAGAGGTGAATGTAGATTTATACAAAGAAACCTATGAAAAACTGAACCAAAAAGTAAATGAAATTAAAGACGCGCAAGACTCAGCGAATTCAACGACTAATCAAATGAACTCGACGATTCAAAACGCACAAGAAACGCTAGATCAAATGGATCAAACCAAATCAGAGTATCAAGAAACACAAGCGGAAGTGTCAGATGCCACCCAGCAAGTGACTACGGCGATTACAAATGCAAATAACAATGATCAAGTAAGCATTGCGGTTCAGCCAGATATAAATCAAGCTGCCGTATCAAGCAGTGAAATGAATGCAGCGAATGTCCAAGTAGGAAATCAGCTCGATGAAATAAATTCAACTGAAATGCAGGAGGCAATCGATACTGCGTCCCAATCAGCTCAAGCTGTTAACGATCAAGCAGCCAAACAAAATGAGGCTGTATCAGATGTGGTCAATGATTTCAATAACTTCCCTAAACCAGAAGCTGAAACCAATCCAGAAACACCTGTTACACCAGAGCATTCAACGACAGAAACTCAAACACAAGCATCAACCGATCAAACGACTACACAAGAGGCAGCCGCATCAGCAAATCAAGGATCTGAGGCGGTGGCTAAATGAGTGTAAGGAAAAAGTATTTCTATCTGCTTTTTAGGCACTATGGGCAAGGATTTTTATTCCTTGCCTTTTTATTTCAATTATTTTTTTTGGTACGCTTAGGATTTAACCATATCAATGAACTATTTTTCTTAGGCTTCAAGGGAGCGGATAAGGTGAATCAATTCAGCATTACCTCCATCGTTATTACTCTTGCCGTCCTAGTATTCATAACTTCTTGTTGGATGTATTTGATTACGAACAATAAAAAATATATAAAAAAGGGTATTGGATTAATTATCGCCATGTATGTATGGACGGGGCTGTTTGGAGCAATCGATCTTCTTTCTGTGCAAAGTAGTTCCATTGTTTCCGCTAAAAATACGCTTATTGCTGGCATTACCTATCTCCTTTTTCGTCGGTACGTTGCTATTGAGGATAAAAGAGTCTTTTTAGACATCTTTCCAGCTCTGAAGAATATTTATGAGGCAAATGGTGTTGAAGGGTTGCCCAATATTTCTGAGGAATGGAAACGTTATTTACGAAATATCAGGGGAAATAGAGAAAAAAGTGAGAAGCAATCGCTAAACGATAATTTCTTTATGTGGGGGTTAAGGCATGAGTCAGATTCTTTTCGGATCTCATTCAGGTTGAGATACACTCCTTTCCAGCTGAAAATCTATGAGTTAGTCAGTCTCGGCTATCCTCATACTGTAATCGGTAGTCTTGGAAAAGCATATAAGAAAGAGGTGAAATAGGATGGAACTATTATTTTTATTCATTCTCTGGCTAGCTGTTTGTTGCATATATTTTAGAAAAGACAGTGAAAAACTGATTGTAGTAGTTGTCTACTCTTTACTAAGTATAGGGCTTATCATCCTTTGTATGTATTCTTTAGTTATTGAGCGGGACACCTCATATTTAGCCGTTATTGCAATGAGTGCGATTGTTCTTTTCCAAGATGGCCCGAGAATGGTATTAGGAGTGAAACAAGCCTATCATTCAATAAAAAAGGAAATCTAGTAAGGGGGAATCTGCATGGATAAAGAATATAAGCAGTGGAAAAGACATTTAGCGAATCCCTATTTTCTTGCGGTTGTCGCCCTTTTACTTTGTCTTCTCGGTGTCCTTTTGATTAATCTTATATTTAATGGAATACTTTCCTTAAAAGGAATCATTCCAAAACTGAATAGTTATGTGAATGAAGGTGGGGTATTTCCTTTGCAGCCCACATTCGCGTGGTTAGGAAAGCCACCACTCACGAATGTCACTCTTTCCCTAGTGTACTTAGGGTTACTCTGTATTAATGGTGTGATCGTTGGTAAAAAGATTTATAGCATGAGAATCGCCTACAAAGATATCAATCTATTAACTAAGGGGTCTGAGAAGTTCACAACTCTAAAAGAGTTAAAAGAACAATATAAAATGGTTCCTCTCAATGATAAAGAGTATGAAGGGAAATCAGGTATTCCGGTTGCGACCTTTACTAAAGTTATTGGATTTGGACCGTGGAAAAAAGAGGAAAAATATGTATTCATCGATACTAAAAATACGAACTCTCTAACGCTTGGGGGGACACAATCAGGGAAGACGTCGCTTTTTTCTTATCCAACCTTGGATTTGATCATGCGAGCCAAAGAAAAAGATTCGGTTATTGTGAATGACTTAAAAGGCGATATGCTCAAAAATACGAAATCAGAATTTGAGCGGTTTGGTTATGATGTATATTGCCTAAATTTAGTTGATCCGACCAATGGGATTCATTACAATCCGTTAGATTTAGTGAAACAAGCGTATATGCGTGGTGATACGACAAAGGCACAAATGTTGGCGAATAGTCTTTCATTTAGTTTGTATCATAATCCCCAAGCGAAAGAACCTATGTGGGAAGAGGCGAGTATATCCCTATTAAATGCCTTGATTCTTGCAATCTGTGAGATTGGGATTCAACAGGATAAGACTCAAGTCATAAACATGTATGCCGTCACTAGTATGTTAGAAGAGCTTGGAGCCTATCTTGATGAAAAAGGGAATACAGCATTAGATAAGTTTTTCGATCAACTGCCAGTGACTAGCGTCGCCAGGAAACAATATGGCACGATCAAATTCTCGCAAGGAATCACACGAAGTGGGATTTTTACAGGAACAATGGCAAAATTAAAAAACTATACGTACGACGCTATCGCAAAACTTACGCTTGATAGTGATTTTAATTTAGAAGATTTAGGCTATGGGGATCGCCCAATAGCTTTATTTATTGTGTATCCAGACTGGAACGACAGTAACTACAGTATAATTTCAACATTTTTATCTCAAGTAAACGAAGTGTTGGCAGAAAAAGCCACATTATCATGCACTGGCTTGAAACGTCGTGTCCGCTATTTATTGGAGGAAGCAGCCAACATCCCAGCTATTGATGGGCTGAGCCGTTCCATGAATGTCGGACTTCAAAGAAATTTAGTCTATCACTTGATTGTTCAATCCTATGCGCAATTAGATGATAAATATGGTGACAAACTTAGCAAGGCAATCACCGGCGCTTGTGGAAATCAGATTTATATTATGTCAGATGAATATGATGACGCTGAATATTTTTCAAAGAAAATCGGTGATAAGACAATTATTAAGACAGATCGTCATGGAGACCCCATGAGTACAGATAAATCTTATGGCGAAAATGAGGAAGGTCGAAACTTGTTAACGGCCAATGAATTGCGTGATTTGCGTGAAGGTGAGTGGATACTGGACCGAACAAAAATGCGGCGCGACCTTAAAGAAAACAAAATCACGCCGTATCCGATTTTTGCCAATATCGATGCCGGAACAAATATGACCTTTCATTATGAATATTTAATGCCCCGTTTTAATGGCAAATTGAATTTGTCTGAATTGAAGCTCAATAAAAAAGGACATGAGGAAATCAATCTAGTTGATTACATTGTGAAGTGGAAAAGAAAGCCAGTTAGTAAGGAAGAGCAAGCACCAAAAAATAATTACGATGATGAGAACAAGGAGGAAAAGCTAATGAAAACCCGCGTGGAATCGATCGATAGTGTTTCACTAGATACTATGAACACCATTCGTTTAGAAGAAACATTGGGATCAAAGATTTTTGGCAAATTTTTACAAGCTGCTTATCTGGATCGATTAACGACTCAAGAAAAAGAACGATTGAATCAATTTACTTCCATGGAACAGCTAAGAGTATTTTGTAATAGTGATAATCGTCCAAACCTCAAAAAGGCTTATTTAGAGTATATACAGTCTATTAACTAGCAGAGGTTAAAGCTGATTTTTCACTATAAGATTAATTCACCGGCGACTATGAGTTGAAAAAGAAAGAGCAATGCAATTGCTCAATGATACAAAGTAAGCTAAATAGTCCGTCTATTGGTGCTATCACTGAGAAAAAGAAAGAAGGTGTTGTTATGGATGCTATCAAATTAGTGATTTATGGTTTTGTAATTTTAATGTTTTTATCTTCCGTAGCTTTGGGATTAATCTCTTTGCCTATAGCGATAGGAATTTTGGTTGTAATGACAAATCTTGAGTATCTTTCTATAGATCAAACTTCACCATTAAAAGAAAAGGTTAGGGTTGCTATCTATGTAGGCAATTTTTTACTAATCTTTTTTTTGGTTTTTAATTTTATTGTTCACCCAATTTTTGAAACTATCGTCAGTAAACTATGACAAACAAGATAGTTCCGCAATCGGACAAAATGGAGGTTGTTTGGGGCACTCACGGAGGAAGTATTATGGAGAAAAAAGAATTGACAGAGCGTCAACAGTATCATTTGAATTATTTAAAAGAACGATACAATCATCGTAGTGAAACACAGTCTAAGCCATATTATCTCGCGTTATCGGACTGGATTCGTAGCGAGAAAGTTACGAACTTACAGGAGACCGAGATAGCAGTGATTGTTGATCAGTTTACTCTTTGGGTGGATGAAAAATCAGTTGAACGTAAATATTAATAGAAAGATCACTGATTGATTTAAGAAATCTTTGTTCCACAATCGGACGGTATCAAATAAAAAAGGAGAAGATAATTATGCCGAAAGACGAAAAGTGTGAGGTATTAGGAGCAGCTCGTGTGATTCAAGGAGAAACAGGAGTTGCCAAAGTTGAAATTTCCCAAAATCTTTTGGAAGATCAACCAATGCATATTACGTTTTTAGCTATGCAGATAGAGTCATTCGCTCATAGAGTGGATGTTCCCATTAAGAAGGTACTTGAGATGATTAAAAACAACATTGAAGTAGAACCCATGGAATTTGAATAAGCTCAAGAAAACTAACGCTATTAGACGGTTAAGAAGAAGGAGGTGTTTTGGTTGGTTGATCAACTATTAAAATTTCAGGATCTGCTTCATGTTGCGGCATTTTGGTGGGACGTACTGAGGGCAATCGGTTTTGGATTACTGAAAGGATTTGCCTGGGTTGTTGATGCCCTATCAGGAGCGGCTAAAGAAGTCTATGGATTGATGAATTTCTATCAATACCAACCAGTACAGGATTTTATCGGTAAATATCAGCCAGTAATTTGGGCACTAGCGACCGTTGCGGTCGCTTATTTTGGTTGGCAACTGATTATTACAAGAAAACTTGATCGAGATAAACTAATCAATAATATCATTTTTGCGATTACGTTGTTTTTCGTATTACCCTGGGCAATGCAGCAGGGGGCAGAATTAACGACAGCTGGTGTAAATCTTTTACATGGTAAACAAGCAGCCAGCGTCCAAACGTTTAAAAATAATATCACTGATCTATATACCGTTGATAAAAATGGATGGAAGTCTACCGATACGCAAAACGATATTAAAGAAAAAAATGATCTTACGGTGCTGGATATTACAGAACAAGTTGATACTGACGGAAAGCTCTTTGAAGCTTCCCCAATATCTGAAGAGGGGCAAAAGCTGTTAACAAAGCGCTTGAATAAGGTTGATGGAAAGTTTAAAGAAGCAAATATGAAAAGCTTTTGGGGGATTGGTGATCCCGCATATTATCGCTATTCTTGGCATCCGTGGTTGATTGCGTTTGAATTGATCACTAAAGGAATTGTTTATGCTTTTGTCATATTCAAATCTGCTAAATTAATTAACGAGATTGGTCTGCTTTATGTCATTACAAGCGGGATAGCGTTGACTGACTTGAAAGACGGCCAACGAAATAAGCAACTAGCAATGAAGATCAGAGACTCATTTATTGTTTTATATTTAATGATGTTCCTGATTAACTTTTTCGACATATGGGGCGCTTTCATTGCAGATTCATCTTTATCTGCTTTAGTGAAGCCGATTGCTGTTGCCGGCGGTGCTTGGCTAGTCATAGATGGGCCAAACTTCATTGAACAATTATTTGGAATTGACGCTGGGTTGTCTAGTGTCGGACGAACAGTCATTGCAGCGGCTCAAGGCGGTGCGGCATTGAGAGGTGTCGGATCTGGAATAGGAAGTGCCGCGAAGTCTGCTGTTTCTAAAGTAACTGGCGCAAGTCAAAAGGCTGCAAGAGGCGTTGCATATACAGGATCAGCTGTAAAAGGAGCGTTAGATGGCTTTAAACCGAGTAAAACGGATGTGCCGGAGTTGCCAAATAATGGCCCAGGAGGTGGGAGTTCTGGTAGTCCTGGTATAAACTCGCCCAATGATCCTCAATCTAATGAAAATGATCCACTTTCTGGATCTTCAGCAAATAATCCAGCTGGGAATGACCCTACGGGGAATCCTGGTGCTGGTAATGATGGTATTCGTCCGCTCGGCGGGCCAAGTGGTGTAAAAACTTCAGAAAATGGAACTACTTCAGCGAATAAATCACCGGCCACTTTAAAGGGTATGCAAACACCTGGTGCACCATTATCCAATAAAGCGATAGGAGAACAAGCAAAAGCGAATAAGGAAGCCTTCCAAAATATGGGAATTACCCCAACAAGAAGTGCTTCAGATATCTCTGGGGCTTCTAAAGCTCGTCAGGCTTTAGACGGTCAACCAGTTATGCCACAACCACCGAAAGTATCTGGAGAACAATTGCCACAACACGTACAAGAAGCAAAAGCTCAATTACAACGAGATATGCAGCCGCGGCCAATTGATACCGAAACACTCGGTGAAAAAGCGGTGAACAAATATGCGGATACAGCTAGAAATGTCTATAACGGTCCAACAAATACACGATCTCGTAAAGTTTACGATGTATCCAAAGCGACCAGCAAACGTGTGAAGGATTCATTTAGAGATTAATTATATAAACCAGAAAGAAGGGAGCTTATGCGTAGAGAAGTTGCCAGACCGAAAGAAGCTATTACCAATATCAAGCAAGGAAAGTTTGATTTTAAAGATGTACTATTTATTGTGGGTAGTCCGTTTATCGGAATGATTTCTCAATACTTAGTGCCTGAAATGTTGAGCATTCCTTATATTCTCACCTATCCAGTGATCTCGTATCTACTTTTGTCTCCTAGTGATATTCATGGAAAAAAGAACTATCAAGTTGCTATGCAGGTGTTATTGAAGGACAGAAGAATATACCATTCAATCAACCCTCCAAAGGAGGAAGAGAGCCATGAAGTTTGATTCCGTTGAACGGAAAAAGCAAGAAAAAAAGAAGCCACGAGGTGTCCGCAAAGAGATTGATCGTTTAACGAAGGTCTATCCAGTCGCCGGAATCCATGAGAAAAATTATGTGAAGCTATCCATTAGAGGTCAGCGTTGGTACGCGGCCTTTTTTGATACCAAGAAATATGATTTAGAGCTTTTAGATGAATCAGAGGCCGATTTCGTGACCGATAACTATTGGTCATTCCAAAAGCAATATGGGAATTCTGTAAAGGAACTCTTTATGAATTTCCCTGAAGAGAATCAAAAACAACAAAATTATGTGAAGTATAAGCGTGATCGATCGAAAGACATCAATCAAATGCGGATTCTTCAGACGGAGCTAGAAAAGCTCAAATATATTGAAAAAACATATAAAAAACTCACTTCTTACGTCGTGATATTTGGTCGGACGATCAATGAATTAGAGGAAAACATATCCAATCTGAAACGATTTGATAACCTATTTCAAGCGAAGTTGTTGAAAAAAGAGTATGTAAAAAAAATGCTGTATATCCTGAATAATACAGGAGGGATTCAAATTTATGACAATGAAACAGAAAATAATTGATGAAGATGTTCAGTTTATTTATGATACGCAACCGCAAGGAGGTATATCCTTTAAAGACGATTTTTTCAATCGCTTTGGTGACGGCTATCGTGCAACAATCCATATTTTTGAGACACCAACGATCATGACAGAATTTTGGTTAATGGATCTCACTAGCTTAGATAATGTGATTGTTATGAAGGATTCAAGAACAGATGAAGGTGTCGCCTATAAAAAAGGCGTGAGTGAAACGATTGAGGAACTGGAGATCCGAAGAAAAAAAGCGAAGACGACGCAACGTGACGAGTTAGAACAAGAAATTGATATTTTACGCCACCTGAGTCTTAGCATGGGAAGTCAGGGAGAGCAGATCAAAAAGGTAGCATTTCGTATTTTCTGCAGCCAACCAACGCTAGATGCGTTGGAAAAACAAGTCAATGATATTCTGAAAAGCTTAGATTCGAATGGTTACAAAGCAACAGTGTTTCTGGGAGAACAAAAGGAAGAATGGCAGTCATTATTCATTCCTATGTCTGAACAAAAAAGACTTAGAAATCGACGTGAGGGTATGGATATTCAAGCTGAAGCTTTGGGCTTAGGTTTTGCCCATAATCAGACGTTTTTAGATGATGAAACAGGCTTCTATTATGGAATCACCCGAACCGGCGGAACAGTTTATTGGGATATGTTTCATAAAAACGCCATGCGTTTGTACTATAACTTATTCTTAGCCGGTGATATGGGATCGGGAAAATCGACTGTATTAAAAAAACTGTTGAGGGATAATGCCGCCAAGGGAAATGTCATTCGAGGGTTTGATAAATCTGGTGAGTTTCTAGATGTAGTTAAGGAATACGGCGGTGTGTCTATTCCCCTGGATGGGACCGGTGGTGTTTTAAATATGTTCCAGGTTTATCCGCTGGTATCAAAGAAAACAGAAGATGACTCGTATGTCGTGGATGTAAGAGGATCATTTACCCAGCATATCTCAATGCTGGGTATCCTATTTAAAATTAGGAATAAAAAAGCTTCAGATGAATTAGTTAGTGTTTTCGAGGACCAAGTTTGGGATTTCTTTATTGACTATGGGATTTGGCAGGAAGATGAATCAATTGATATTACGGCTTTGTCTAATGAAGAATACCCGACAGTGAGCGATTTTATTACTTACCTGGATAAGATTGAACCAAATGCTCCTGAAGACACGAAAGCACATATCAGCTCGATTCGTATAACTATGAAGCCTCTAACAAAACAATATAAACGAATTTTTGACGGTAAAACTAGCGTTCCAGATCTTGGTGAAAATCAAATCGTATTTTTTGATATTGAAGGGGTATCTAAATTAGGGTCGGAAGTTTTTGACTGTCAGTTGTTCTTAGCACTGAATAATATCATGGGAAATGTGACACGGATTGGTAAAAAGCAGAAAGATTTATTTGATCGGAATCAGATTAATTGGTGGGATATTATTCGCTGCTTAATTATTGTTGATGAGTGCCACAACATCTTAAATATTGAGAAGGCTTATGCGGCTAAATGGTTCGTTACGCTCATGTCTGAAGCACGAAAATTGTTTATTGGATTAGCGTTAGCAACACAACGTGTCGAGCGGATGTTTCCAAATGCAGAAAATGCCCAAGACAAAGATACGGTTGAAGCGGCCAATAAGCTAAAGGAAATTTTCGGATTAACACAATACAAGATATTACTGAAGCAAGATGTGACTTCGCTCAACTTTCTAAAAAGTATTTTCGGCAATATCTTTACGGAAACTGAATACGCAATGATGGCACAATTCCAAACGAGTAAGGAGGTAGGCGGTTCCCAGGGAATCATGAGTATTGCTGGAGACCAAAATATTCAAATGACTTTCCAAGTCACGGATGAAGAACTAGCCTTATTTAACGGGGGTGCCTAATGGGTAAAAAGGTTAAAAATTTACTTTTTAAAAGGTATCTAATTCCATTTATCTTGTCGAACTTTCTCTTATTGGGAACGTTATTCGTTGTGATTCTTTCAGTCTTTTCAATGCTTTATATGAGTCAAAATAATAAGTGTGATCCAGCGGATAGTCCAGATATATCGATCAATGGTGATTCCGGGGCTGACCCCGCATCTATCGACGATTTTGTTAAACAGCATAAAGATGCTTATATCCTCTCGTGGAAAGCGGGAGGTTTTTTACCGTCTGCAAGTATCGCTCAAACAATGGTAGAGAACGGATTTAATTTTACGAATCCATCAGGAACGTCTCTATGGCAAGCGCATAATATGGGCGGCGTCAAAACATCAAGTAAATCAAACTTTCCTATTACCTTAGCAACATTCGGTGATGACTCAGTAGATATTACTGGAACGAAGCCAGGAACGTCGGTAGGTGATAATACTGGCGGCGCTTATACCTGGTTTAAGGATTACAATGCGGGGATTGTGGGTAAAGCAGAGTTCATGGCACACCAAACTCTTTACACTGGAGCAATTAATAATACAGATGGGGCGAGTGCCCTTTCTGCGATATTTAAAGGTGGCTGGGCGACCGATCCAAGCTACCTGGTCAAGCTTCTGAGTACCTATAACTCTCTCGGTAAAAAGTATCAATGGTTAGATCAAGAGGCGGTTGTTAAGTACGGCACGGCACCATATAAATCAGGAGCGGTTAATGAGAATCCATCAATACCTGATAAAGGTTCTGGTTCATCAACCGGTAAAGTGGATTCATCTAAACGTGCCAATATTGTTGGTTTTGCTCGAAGCAGAATTGGCATTCCCTATGTTTGGGGTGGCCGTGATTGGGACAAAGGAATGGATTGCAGTGGTCTTACTATGTTGGTTTATCAAAAGGTCGGAATCACTTTACAACCCACGTCTGAGACTCAATCAAATGCCGTTAAAAAAATCAGTAAAGAGGAAGCCAAAAAAGGAGATCTTGTCTTTTGGGGACCTGCTGGAAGCTCACATCATGTGGCCATCTATAGTGGTGACAACAAGGTTATTGAAGAACCGCAACCAGGAAAAAATTGTCAAGAAGTTCCGCTATATGGGGACTATTGGTTTGGGACTATGGACGGCCTCGGAAGTGATGAAGGCAAGGCCAGCGATAGTGATAATTGCGAAGTAGTAACCGGTGATACTTCAGGTGAAGTCATTGGTCAAAATTCTGCGCCTACACTTGATGTGCCACCTGAGTACAAGGGTAAGTTAACACTTCCAGCGCCCGATAATAAGAACTATGCTGGCAATCAATACCCAATGGGACAATGTACTTGGGGAGCTTATAATCGTATGGCTCAAATTGGTAAACCGATTGAATGGTTCTCTGGTGACGGAGGAAATGGTGGCTCCTGGGGAGCTTCTGCACGTGCAAGAGGCTACACCGTAGTGAAGGGAAAACCACAAGTTGGTTGGGCTGCAAGTTTCTATGGTGGTTTAGCAGGTTCGACTCCTCCATACGGTCATGTTGCAGTCGTTGAGTACGTCAATTCCGATGGCAGTATGTTAGTTAGTGAAACCAATGTTGTGAGTCCAGGGTCAGGCACACGTTCTTGGCGAGTGATCGATAAAGCAACAGCTTCGCAAGTAGAATTTATCCAAGGAAAGGGGAAATAAAATGGAGAATGTTTCTAAACGAGTGAAAGGAATCGCTGGTGTTTTGATCGCTATTTTTCTTCTCGCCGCTCTATTTTCCATAGTGAATGACAATCGAGAGAAGGCACAAAGTATCAAGGAATTAAGGCAACAAAACACTAGCTTGAAGAGTAATGAAAGGAAACTATCCGCTAAATATACGCACCTTTCCGAACAATATAATTCACTAAATAATGAAAAAAATGGTTCTGCGAATGAAGCATTATTGGGCACTACGAATAAGTTATTCAACACCGTTTATTCTTACGATACTAGTAAGAGATCGGACAGCGTCGCGGCTCGAAAAACGAAAGCAGAACCTTATGCGAATACGACAACTCTGGATGCTCTTTTCTCAAAAGATGCGGATAAATTAACCCCAAGTGTCACAACTGTATCTGAATTAGAAGGGCAACCGGAGGTCTACAGAATGTCCTCAGACGAAAAAAATCTAACTGCAATGGTATTAGTCAACTACTCATTATCAATCGCTGGAAGTGAGAAACAAGAGGGGAAATTTCTTTATAAGATTGTCTTTGATCCTGCTGTAAAACAAGTAATAGAAATCAAAAATATTGGTGAAATTTCAATACCTTAAATCGATTAAAGTAAAAAACAAAACTCAATTCTGAATCAAGAATAGGTGAACGTATGAGAAAAGGATATAAACCGAAGTGGATCGTCTTTCTTCTATTAATAAGCGTCCTGTTATTAACGACTGTAGGTTCAATTACTCAAATGAATGCTTTTGAAAAAAACACTACGACCATAAAACTTACTCAAAAAGAAGAAAAGATCATAGTCTTTTATCGTGATGATTGTCCTGATTGTCAGTCCATTTTTCCTTTGTTGTATTATCACAACCTGGTTAAAAACGATCTCGTTTTTGTCAATATGAATCAGCCAGCTAACCGACACTATATACAAACCTATAACCTGAAAAGTGTTCCTACGATTGTTAAAAAAGACCGCCACTATTCAGGGACAAATAAGAAAAAAATTCATCAAATGATTGGAAATATTTTTTGAAAGAAAGGGGGGAGGAATTAAGTGGCCGTAAAAATTTCATTGAAGAAAAATGAACGAAAAAAATACCAGCGAATGGTGTTCGCAATCGTGGGTGTTTTCCTATTTTTCTTTGGAAGTAGCTTTCTAGTCAAACCGGAAGTCGATGCAAAATCTACGAAAGTAGGCGACGAAATCTCTTCGGAACTTCGTAGTATTACTTTGATAGAACGACAGTACTATCCCAAAGAGGAAACATTAATTTTCTCTTTTACCTCACCAGTTAATAGCTCTACTGTTCTTGATGAGTTGAAAGTATCTGCCAAAAAAGATCGCACCGATAAGACGAAATATGATACATCAATCAAGAAGATTAATGAAGATCTCTACGTCGTTAAGGTCAAACATTTACCTGATACATGGGAGAAATTAGCCGTCGCGATTTACGCAAAAAAAGTCGATTTAGAATCCATGGGTGACGATCAAAAAATCCATTTTGTCAGAAATGAAATATCTACAGATGATCCATATAATTCGAATCGTTCGAAAGAGTCTTATGAGCTATCTGCAGTTAAATTGGAAATTGATCAGACCCAAAAAGAAATGAGGAACAATGCAAAGAAAGAGACCACTCATCGAAAATCGATCAGAAAAATCGAAAAGGTTAACGATAATCTGCAAGCCTCACTTGAAGAAAAAACCGATAAGGAACAAGAAGAAGTGAAGCAAACGATTGAACAGAATAAATCACAAATCGAATCAATCGACAAGGAAATATCTACCTTAAAAGAAAGTGACAATGAGCTGAATTTGAAGCTGAATAAATTGAATGATCGGAAAGAGGAGCTGCAAAATTCATAAGTCGCTCCCTAAAAATTAGACCCGCTACGGAACATGGTATTTTCCCGGAATTTTTAATCTAGTAGCTTTATAACTTTCTTGTCCTAGTTTTTTGACCCGCTATAAAGTCGGGTTTGCACTAAATGACCCGCTAAGGAGCCAGGTCGATGGATTAACAGACCCGCTAAGGAGCATGGTTCACAAAGTTTTCTGATATCACGCTAAAACCAAACCGCACTGCGGTTTCTATCATTTATGATAGCAGGTTTCCCTTATGCTCTTACAAAATCCCTTCTCATTGTTTCACAATGTCAGGGATTTGTAAGTTCTCCGAACACATTCGGTTTCCCTTACTTTGAAAAATTGACAAAGGATTTGATAATTTGAGTAACATTATAATTAGAAACTTACCCGCAAAAACAGTCGCCGCTCTTGATGAGCTGGCGAAAAAAAATAGTCAGTCTAGGGAAGAATACATCCGCCGACTTTTAGAGCACCATGTGATGTATTCGGAAGTGGAAGGTCTGAATAAGAAGTATGAAACGTTGGTCCAAGAAGTTTCGCAAAATATGCTTCTTGTGCTCAAAGAAAATACCAAAGCCTTGAATGAATTTATTGACATTCGGAAGGAGAACTCCTGATGAAAAAATTGGAAGTAAACTTGAGAGAAGCAGACGAATCCGAGTATGGTTGGGCATATTTAGAACCTTATTTGGAAAAGTCAGATGGCAAACGTCGGCCAGCATATCAAGCACTTGAGCAAATATTTCGTGAACATGAAATGTATAGGACCATTACTGAGAATATGACCTCCATGCAAAAAGAATTATCCGGTCAGTTAGACAAAATTCAAGAAGAAGTTCATTTTACTTTGTTGCGTAGTGGCGACGCTGAGAAAAGTGCTAGAACCCTTCTTCATTTATGGAACAGTTACAACTTTGATAAGAACGTCACCAGCTACTTACCTATGGGTGAGCTGGTGACGCCACCAATGGAAAAAGCAATGCATGAAGTCGGCCAGTATTACAAAGAGTTATCTGCGAAAAAAAGAAGTCGGAGTGAATCATTAACAACAGATGCAGAAAAAATAAATACATCAGACCAAGATCAAAAACTACCAGAAAAAGAAGGTCTTAGTGAGGTAGATTCTGCTGGTGTAAGAGCTACGTTTGCGGATTGGGCTGAATAATTATGGTGAAGGCAGCACTGGTTATGAAGTGGAAATTTGTCATGTCAAACAACCAAAAATTTCAGAAATATATCGATTATATTGATCGTGATGAAGCGACACGGACGAAAGAATTTCACCAGTATAATATCTTGGAAAGTGACGGCTACAATCATTATATGGAGGATCCCGAAAAGTCTTCAGGATTGTTTACAGCCAACAAGGATCACTTAACTAAAGAAGAACGACTGACAGTAAAAAAATTATTCCAAAAAGCGCAAAGCAATGACTCGCTAATGTGGCAAGACGTTGTTAGTTTTGACACGAATTGGCTGACGGAAGTTGGGTTATACGACGCAAAAAACGATCAATTAAACGAACCAAAAATTATGAATGCTATTCGAGTCGCTATGAAAGAGCAGTTAAATGCAGAAAAGCTAAAAAATAGTGCTGTGTGGACCGCCGCAATCCATTACAATGAGCTACATCATATTCATGTCCACATTGTGATCGTGGAACCTGAACCGACTCGTGAATACGGCACTTTTACCAGAAAAGACGGTTCAACCTATGAAGCGAGAAAGGGGTTCCGATCGAAGAAAAATGTTGATCGTTTTAGAAGCCAGGTCATGAGTCAGTTGTTGGATCGAGATCAGCCATTGGCTCAAATATCTTCAATGATACGTACCCAATTAGGGAAACACAAAGGAAGTATGCGGCAACTGCCAGATAGTGAACTAAACTATTTATACGATAAGATTTATCAATCTTTACCGCCAGATCGTAACAAGTGGAAGTACAACATGAATGCAATGAACGAGATACGACCAGATATTGATCGGTTCATTAGGACCTATCTCAACACGTATGAAAAAAATGAGTATCATGAGCTTCAAAATTTATTAGATGAAAATTCTTCTTTCTATATGAAGTTGTATGGTGAAGGAACAAAAGAGTATCAACGAGCAAATGATTTTAAGATCAATAAGAATGCAGAATTGTATTCCTTGTTGGGTAATTCATTGCTAAAAGAGATGTCCAATCAGTACAAAGCAGAACATGATATCCCAACTAAAGACGGTTCTGTTGATTGGAATAAGTTACTTTCTAAGCAATCCAAAAACCGGAGTAGCCATACAACAAAACCTGATTTATCTAAAGTAAAAAAGGCACTAAGAAAAGATTTTCAAAGTATTAAGAACCAACAAGTCTACTTGAAGAATATGAGGGAAAGAGAACAACCAGATCAAGGATTATCTCGATAGAATTATAGCCAACCATTTACAATACGTGTAATACGTGCTATAATATTTTTGTCAGGAGGTATAGTGCACATGCCAATGACGCAAAATGAAATGGTGAAACTCCTAATTGAACACGGCGGCGTTAAAGTCAAAGGTGGGAAAGGATCTCATATAAAAGTGAGGTTTCCTGGAGTGAACCGGCCGATCATTGTTCCTCAGAAATTACCCAAAGGGACAGAAAACGGTATTTTGAAGCAAGCAGGGTTGAAATAACTCTGTTCTGCTTCATTAAAAGAAAGGAGAATGAATGATGCTTGTTTCTTATCCGGCCTTGTTCTATTTCGAAAATAGCGAAGGCTATGACCCTGGATTTTCTGTTTTCTTTCCAGACTTTCCCAATACAGGTGGTACGAGTGGTTCTACAATCTCTGAAGCTCTGGAAATGGCGTCTGATTATTTAGGAATTTTATTATCTGATGATATTGAACAGGAACGCGAGTTACCAAAACCTTCCTTAATCAGTTCGCTATCTTTAGAAGAGAATGATCCTTTTAAAGATGATTCAGATTTTAATTTTGAATATGATTTTGAAAAATCGTTTGTGTCTATGGTGAGTGTTGATCTATCCCAATATCTTGGGAATAATGATCCCATTAAAAAGACTTTAACTATTCCCAAGTGGGCAGATAAGCTTGGAAAGGATCTTCATTTGAACTTTTCAAAGACTTTAACTGATGCAATCGTAAGCAAAAAAATGGGTGCATAAAAACATTTTTAATGAAAAAAATAATAACAATTTTTAAGGGAAGCGAATTATTCGTTTCTCTTTTTTTATTATCAAAAAAAAGGAGGGAAGCTTAATGGCGAATACATCAAATGCAAAACAAACTTATTCGATTGGAAATTTAGTTAATGAAGTAAATAAGCAGTATGAGGGATTATTTGAAATACCTGATTCAGAGTTAACGATCGGTGACGATCGTTTTTTTAATTTGCTTAAGATTAAGCATAAAGAAAATGAAAAAGTGCTGGTTTTATCTTCTTTAGAACAGGAACAGGATTATTTTGTTGTTGGTCCGAATGAAGTGAAATGGACGGATAACTGGTCAGGAGAAGATGAACGAATCTATAGAGGTAATGTTCAAGATGAGTTCCAGATTTCTTTTGAAGAAGAGGTATTTCAAGTGAACGCAAATGATTTAGAGTTTAGCAAGAAAAGGACAAGTCCAGTTTTCGAAATTGATATGGATACACCGAACAAACACACTAATCGTTCAAATTCTCACGGATTAGAACGATAAATATGAGCTATCGTTGAGAGAAGAAGTGAGTAGAAAATGCTCACTTTTTTTCTATTTTGGAGGTGACATGAATGGAAAAAAATGAGTACCAAAAGTTATTAACTGAAGCCAAGAAAATTTCTATTACTTCAGTCATGGATGATCAAGGAATGGACTATATTGATATGCGCAATTTTGCCCAGGGAATCGAGCATGACAGTTTAATGATCGACAAGCGAAAGAATCGCTTTTATTGGAACTCTCAAGTTGAAAATGGTCAAGTTGTTCATGGAGACGTCTTAGACTTTGTTTCCCGATTTTACGACATGAGTCATTTAGAAGCGCTGAATTATTTAACCCAGGAACACCATGAACAGCTCAGAAAGACTGAAACTACTGAAAACCCCAAAGAACCATTTCAGTATTATTTTGAACATAATAATGACTTCTCTAATGCAGCTGATTATTTGGTAAATCAGCGGAAATTATCAGCTACTCTAGTCGAAACATTACACGAGAAAGGCTTCATTCAAGAAGATAAATACAAGCAAAGTATATTTGTTTGGTCGGACACTGGCAAAGCGGTTGGGGCTTCCGTGGTAGGCTCTGAATACAATCCTGAAAAATTTAAACGTGGCCGCTTTAAAGGAATCGCCAAAAATAGTGAAACGAATTTCGGATTTAACGTAACAATCGGAACGCCAAATAAGTTGTTCGTTTTTGAGTCGCCTATTGATCTACTCAGTTATTGGTCCATGAACCCACAATTGGAGAATTGTATGTTAGCGGAAATGGAAGGGTTGAAGGAGCAATCAGTTTATAAATTTATCAATCAAATGTATCTCTCCAAAGGTTCTTTGCCTCATGAGGGGATTTACATTGGCGTTGATAATGACCAAGCGGGCCACCGTTTTTTTGATAATCTATCCAAACTTTCTTATGTAATTAATGAGACTGGTCAAGAGATTCATTTCAAAAAATTGATTCCACATGATTTGGACATCCCTAAAGAAAATATTCCCATTTACCAGGAAGCGGCCAGCTCTTTTAATGTTGATTGGAGGGCAGTTGCGGCCACTCACAAGGCGCTTACGAATTTCAATACCGAAGGGAAAACTGCAAATTCTTGGAATGTGGATCATTACTTTTCTGGTGAGGATTTTGATTTATTTTTGGAAAGTAAGAATGTGGCAGAGCAACTAGCCGAAATTGAAACAACTACTGAAGAGTATGATTTCCAAAAATTGTTTCGTATTAACGAGGGACTGGACCCGATTGAGCTGCATGGACTAAATCAAAAAGTAAGCAGTTATTATGAAGATTATCGCAATCTTGGCTACCGACCAACAGACGCTCTTATTAAGGACTGGAATGATTCTCTACGATATAGAGTACTGGTGCAATTAGAAGCTCGTTTACTTGAATCCGTATATGAGCGCAATGGTAAAGAGCAGATGAAAATCCACAAAGATGAGGAACGAAAAAAGTATGTCGCTGTTTCTCAAGATTCACAATTTCATGAACCTTTCTTTGAAGCGGACTCTCCTGAAGAGGCCGCTCTTTTAGTAAAAAATTATGGGTTCCAGGCAGTAGATAAAGAGGATCGTGTGAAATATCAGCCTGGTCGAGTGCCTGAAGGAAAGAAACATGAAGAATCATGGCCGATGAGTCGTTGATATTAGGAGGAAAGATGTATGGGCTTATTAGATCGATGGAAAAATCAACAACATTCGATTAACAAATTACACAATGATTTGGCTTCAATGTACAAACAGATATTAGAACAGGTAACTAGTAATGAACAGGAAATTTTGCAGTTCTTAGAGTTTAGCAGCCAACTATACAAGTATGACTTAGAAAGTGCTTTGTTTGCTTATGGTCAGAATCCAAATGCAAAATTTTTAGCAGATTTCGATACCTGGAAATCTATTGGTCGATCTGTTACGCAAGGTTCTAAGGCCATTAAAGTGTTGCACCAAAAAGAAAACGGCTTATTTTACCATGTGAACTTATTTGATGTCGCTCAAACAACTGGAAGAGAGTTTCCTTTTCCGGTTTGGCTGATGGATGAAGTTCAATACACTACTGTCACTGATCGGGCATTCCAGATTTCAGATGATTCTGTTGATCGTCTTTGGAATGGGATTGTTAGGGAGTATTCGGATAATCGGGGGATAGGACACTTGTCGGATTCGTTTGAATATTATGAGGAAGTTAGTGAGTTTATGTTGAAATATAAACTTGGCCAGCTTCCTCGGTGGAAGGATTACATCGACGACGTGCAGCCTTTTGTCGGAAATCCAGAACTATTCGTTGAGGCTGTCCCTGAAATTATTGATGCAAACCGTTCACTTTTAGCACAAATAGATCAAGCGAAAAGAGAATTACTTTCAAAGGAGAATGACCATGCAAAGCAATCTAGCTCAAATCAATCAGTATCAAGAGAAAATGAACCAACAAAACCAAGCGTACAACCGGCGAACGGAGCCGATCGTGATGCTGGATTACAAGGAAGAGAACGGCCTACTGTATCCGAAAATGACAGAAATGGCCGGGAACCACGAACTGAGCAAACAAGAAATGATGATACAGGAATATCTGCAGGAGAATCAAGCAGCACTGTATCACGAGTTGTATCTGAGCGGCGAGTTGATGATTTATCTGAAGAACAAGGAGGAACAATTGAAGACGAAAGAACAGAGGATCTTCCAGGAACTACTGCAGCAGAGATCGGGCCAACTGCCGACAGAACTATTACACCGGACACAAGTGATCAACCAGCTGAAGGAACAAGCCTACGAAATGACACTGGAGGATCTTCTTCCGGTTTAAGCAAGGCCGAACCATTTTCTTATAAAGAACTGGTTTCAGTCGTAAAAATGGGCTCTCAATTTCAGGATGGGAAATTCCGAATTTATGACGCCTTTAATAAAGGATTATCAAAGACGGAACTCTCTCAATTCTTAAAAGAAGAATACGGCACTGGTGGCAGTACCTCTACCGGCCAGTTTAAACTGATTACAGATCATGATAGCAAAGGAATTCGGATTCGAGATAAGTGGGAGGGAGAAGATAAAAGAGAAACGCGTCTTACCTGGAACCAAGTTCGAGATTACACCCAAACGTTGGTTTCTGCAGGACTTTATTTTTCGGAAGAGGAAAGATTGAACTATCAACGATACCAACATGGCCAGATAGCGAAAAATGCAGGAATCACACCGAAAGAATATTTGCCAGAAGTCTTGAAATCAAACATGTTGATCAATCTAAAGAGAGATATTTATTATTTCTTCCAAGAAGAACCTTCAGTAGATAAACGAGCAGAGTTCCTGAAAGAGCGATATGGAATAGGTGGGGCGAATACACCTGATAAACCCTACCATTATGCCCATGCAGATAAAGGAATCACGTTAACGAACTATTATGAATCAAAGTCGTTTACCTGGAAACAAGTAGCAGAAGGTATCCAACAATTATTAAATGAAAATGCGTATATGCAAGCAGGTGATTATGAGGAACAACAACGAGATTATGGAATCGATCTAAACCTAGATGAATCAGGTATGGAGGATCAGGCTGAATCAACGCAAGAAGATCTGAGGGATGTCCCCGCGGATTCGTTAGTCGATGTACCTGGATGGAACGAATTACCCGAAGACTATCGTTTCCAGCGATTGAATGACAAGGCGTATCTAGTTAATGAAAAAGGTGAATTTGAGATTGAGCCAGTCGAAATCACTTATTCTGAAGGAAAGACATACTACCGGCCCATTGTGCAAGCTACTGTTGAAACGATCGAAGTAGTACAAGTGGCTGAAGGTGAAATGGACTTATTTGATTATCAGTATACGGAAGCACAAGCAGTCACTGCTGCAACCAACAAAGCAGAATCCAAAAAAGATTCAGTCGTACCGATAGATTTCTCCTTTGACAAAAACAATGATTCTCTTTATGGTAAAAAACCGAAAGAACGCCTAGCGGATAACTTGGCTGCCTTGCGACTGTTAAAACAATTAGAGCAAGAGAATCGGTTAGCCACTGCCGACGAACAAGGGATTTTAGCTAAATATGTTGGTTGGGGCGGCTTATCTGAAATCTTTAATACAGATAATGATACCTACCTAAAAGAGAGAGAAGAGCTAAAGGAATTGGTGACCACCGAAGAATACGAAAGTGCCAGAGAAAGTGTTTTAACCGCTTATTATACGGACCCGATGATTATAGAACAAATGTATGAAACAGTAGAACGTCTTGGTTTTAAAAATGGCCGAATTCTTGATCCTGCAATGGGAACAGGGAACTTTTTCTCAGCAATGCCGGCTACAATGAAGCAAAACTCCCAACTATATGGTGTGGAGCTGGATCATTTATCTGCAGCACTCTCTAAGCAGTTGCAGCAGTCGGTTCATATACAAGAAAAAGGGTTTGAAGAGACACAATTTATCGATGGTAGTTTTGATTTAGTCGTGGCGAATGTGCCGTTTGCGGACTTCAGAATCAAGGACCAAAAGACCTTGGAAAGCTACTATATTCATGATTACTTCATCAAACACTCCCTGGATCTTGTTCACGAGGGTGGCATTGTTGCGGTGATCACTTCTTCGGGTACTTTGGATAAGAAGGACTCTTACTTCAGAAAAGAGTTAGCCACTCGGGCAGAGTTATTGGGGGCTGTTAGGTTGCCGGAAACTGCTTTTAAGGCGATTGCTGGTACAGAAGTAACAACGGATATCCTTTTCTTTAGAAAAGAAGCTGCCGAACTAAAGAGGGATTACGGGGTACGCTCATGGGAATCTACTGTAGAAATTGAAAATCATCAACGGTTTGATGATGGCTCGTTGTATCCGCCAATTACTGTAAATAAATTCTATTCTGAAAGATGGTCTTCTATTTTAGGTGAATTTAAATACAAGAATTTCCGTGGAGGAACCTATACCGTTGTTCCGCAAGAGAACAGCAATTTAAGTGAGCAATTACAAAATCGATTGCAGATAGTAAAAGGTGAGTACATTCCACCAGTAGAATTAAGTTATAAGGTACCCGAAGTGTTGCCGCTGATTGATGAAGAAACACCTAATTTTGACCAGGAACAATTGCCTCTATACAGCTATATTGAAAGAGAAGGCTCTATTTATTATCACGGCAATGGTGATATTGAGAAAGTAAGTCTAGGAGATACTAGGAAAAAACGAATGCTGGGTATGATCGATATCCGTGATTGCTTGTCTGAAGTTATTTCTTATCAGCAGCAGTATGATTTTGACCATACTATTTTTGCAGATAAACTTACTGAATTGAATCGAGTCTATGATAAATTCGTCAAAAAATACGGTCCAATCAATTCACAAGTAAACAGTCGTTTATTTTATGAAGATGACCGTTTTGCTCTGCTTTCTTCGATTGAAATTCCCAAAAAGGATGGTTCAGTTTCAAAAGGTGACGTTTTTAGAAAGGCAACCATACGACAAGTTGAACCTGTGACGAAAGTAAATAGTGCAATTGAAGCGTTGAACCATAGCTTGTCAAAACTTGGCAGGGTGGATCTTAGCTATATGTTGTCGATTTATCCAGTAGAAGAATCCATTTTGTTAGAACAGTTTGATAACCACATTTTTATTGATACCGAAAAATATTTACAAGCGGACAAGCAAACAGAAAAAGCGTACGTTCCTAAAGACGAATATTTATCAGGTGACGTGAAACATAAATTAAGCCTGGCAAAAATGTTGGCCGGCACAGATGATCGCTTTGAAAAAAATATTGTAGCGCTGCAAGAAGTCATACCTAAAGATTTAACGATTAGCGAAATAGAATATGATATTGGAACCAGTTGGATACCACTGGACACGTATCACACCTTTATGAAAGAGGTGTTAGATACAGCACCATTCAAGCTTTCACATGAAATAATAAAAGTAGAATACAATCAGTATTCGGATACGTACCATATCAACGGTAAAAAATCGGATAATTCGGTGTTGATCAATAACGAATATGGAACCAGTCGTATCAATGCTTATCAAATTCTTGAAAAGTCTTTAAACATGAAAACTGTTCAAATCTTTGATAAGGAAGAAGTTTGGGTAAATGGGGAACAAATCACTAAAGATGTGCTGAATGTAAAAGAAACCATGTTGGCCCGATCGAAACAAGAACATATCCACCATGCTTTTAAAGACTGGCTGTTCCAAGATGCCCAACGTGCGGAAATGCTCTTGAGGATTTACAATGATACGTTCAACAGAATCCGGCCAAGACAATATGATGGCAGCTATCTTTCTTTTGAGGGAATGAATGAGCAATTTGAATTAAGACCCCATCAAAAAAATGTGGTCGCTAGGATCGTTGAGAATGGGCGGGCATTGATGGCTCATGAGGTGGGGGCTGGTAAAACGGCTAGTATGATCAGTGCTGGTATGATGATGAAAGACCAGGGCTTGATTAAAAAACCAATGTATATCGTGCCTAATCATCTGACGGAACAATTCGGCCAAGAATTACTTCGATTTTATCCCTCAAAGAATGTTTTGATTACCGGTAAAAAAGATTTTGAGAAAAAGAATCGGCAAAAATTTATTTCAAGAATTGCGACAGGCGACTATGACGCAATTATCATTGGGCATAGTCAATTTGAGAAAATTCCTTTAAGTAAGGAGCGGAGAGCCGCTTTGATCAAGCGAGAACTGAGTGAACTTGAGGAAGGAATCCGGCTCGAAAAGGGTGAAAGTGGACAATCTTGGAGTTTAAAGCAGATGGTCAGTTTTGAAAAACGGCTGAAAGAACGGCTGAAGAACCTCCAAAATGAAGAGTACAAAGATCGGCTACTAACTTTTGAAGAGTTGGGCGTCGATTTTTTATTTGTCGACGAAGCTCATAATTATAAGAACCTTTATACCTATACAAAAATGTCGAATGTTGCTGGTGTGAATACTTCAAACAGCTTGCGTGCGACAGATATGTTTATGAAGTGCCAATATATGTTGGAAAAATTTCAAAATAGAGGAGTTGTTTTTGCGACTGGTACACCGATTTCTAACTCAATGAGTGAATTGTATACCATGCAGCGCTATCTTCAACCAGATGAATTAGCTCGGATGAATCTTCATACATTTGACCGCTGGGCTTCTACTTTTGGTGAGGTGGTTACAGCACCAGAGATCAATCCGGAAGGCAGTGGCTTCCGCATGAAGAGTCGCTTTGCAAAATTCCATAATCTACCGGAGTTAATGAGCTCGTTCCATTTAACTGCAGATATCCAAACGAGTGATATGCTCCATTTACCAGTTCCTGAAATTGCGACAGGAAAACCGCAATTGGTGATTTCTGAACCTTCAGAATTTCAGCAAAAGAAAATGGCTGAATTGGCCGAACGAGCAGATGCGGTGCGTTTGGGGCAAGTAGATCCACGAGAAGACAATATGCTGAAAATCACTAATGAAGCCAAATTAATGGCGATTGATCCCCGACTGTTAGAGCCAGCAGCACCAGTTTATACGGATGGAAAACTATTCAGATGTGCAGAAAACGTTTATGAGATCTGGCAAAGTACGTCTGAAAAGAGATCGACTCAAATTATTTTTTCAGATTCTGGTACGCCCAATCCTAATAAATTTAATGTGTATGATGAAATGAAAAAAGTTCTTGTTGAAAAAGGAATACCAGAAAATGAAATTGCTTTTATTCATTCGGCCAAAAACGACCGGCAGCGGGACGAATTATTTGAAAAAGTTCGTCGGGGAGACGTTCGCATTATTTTAGGAAGTACTGAAAAATTAGGAACTGGTACAAATATCCAGGATAAATTGATTGCCCTGCACCATTTGGATGTTCCTTGGCGCCCAAGTGATCTGACCCAAAGGGATGGTCGTGGTGTGCGGCAAGGAAATGAAAACTCAGAAGTTCAGATTTATCGCTATGTTGCTCGAAATTCTTTTGATTCTTATTTATGGCAGACCCAAGAAAACAAATTGAAGTTTATCAATCAGGTTATGACTGGTAAAAGCATTGCTAGAAGTGCAGATGATATTGACCAATCAACGTTAGATGCGGCTGAAGCTAAAGCGCTGACCACCAACAATCCTATGCTTTTAGAAAAGATGACAGTCGATCGGGAAGTCATGAATCTGCAGTTACTAAAAAGCAGCTGGCAATCTAGCCGATTAACATTAACTCATAACTTAGAAAACGTATATCCCAAACAGTTGGAAGATACACAAATAAATTTGGAAAAAACGATCAAGGACAATGAGTGGGTCGCTAAGCAATTAAATGGTGAATTCTCCATGACACTATTAGACCAGGTTTATGAAGATCGATCGGAAGCGTTAGAGGCATTCAATTCGATTATAGAAATGGGATCAGAAATGGAAGGAAAAATAATCGGTTCAATGCACGGTTTTGATCTAAAAATCGCTCCTTCTCGTTTCGGTCAAATGATTGTTTCCTTAGAGCGAGAACGTAGCTATACGGTTGCTGTAGAAAAAAATGGGAAAGGGTCTCTAACGCGCATGACGAATGTTTTGCGGACACTTCCTGAAAAGATCAATAATTTGAGAAACGAAAAAGAGGATCTGGTTAAAAAACTCGATCAAGCCAAGCGACAAGTCGCTAAGCCTTTTGAACAAGAGGAGGAATTGAAACAGTTGCTAGAAAAACAGACAGCCATCAACCTTTCTTTAGAAATGGGTGAAAATGCTACTTCTATTCAACAACCTACTGTAGAGATAGCAGATGAAGTAAGCTCCATCAAACCTACTTCTCTAGCAATGGAACAAGGAAGATGAGTGAAAGTATTTTTAACAATCCCTTGTGTATATCCCGTATACGGGATATACTGTGGATAGAGATAGTAATTTTAAAAAAGGATATTGTTCTCTACTACCAAGAATTCAATAGTAGTTAAAGCAAAGTATCTATAAAAAGAAAAAGGTGATTTTTTTTGAATTACAAAACGAGTGAAGCGGAGCGTAAAGCAAAAAGAGAATATCGTCAAAGAAATAAAGATCAGGAGCGGATTGCAACTTACCGCAGAACAACTAAAGGTTATTTAACGAAACATGCGACTTTTTTTGAGTTAATAGATTTCCAGCGATATATATTTGCTCGAATAAATGAACTGATTGACTCACCAGAATATAATTCTGACGATAAAGCAGAATTAGAAAAAATGTATAGAGAAGTGTTAGATGAATTCCAAAGGAGGGAATGAAAATGAATCTACTCACGCATATATTTAATGGAGTAAACTTAATAGTAGATACTGTAGGATGGTTATTTGCGTGGTTGGTCAAATTGATTTTGAAAGGTATTACTTCTTTTTGTGGGTGGGGAATTAGTAAGATTCAATCACTACCTGAAAACATTCAAATTCCAATCAGTGCAATGCTAGTTCTCATTTTTATAGGTATCTTTTTAGCTTGTTTATGGGTATTTCCCTATATCGTGATCGTGACTCTTATTGTTATTCCAGCAGCTATTTTTCTGTTGAAACTGTTTATCGGATGGATCGTTTTATTTAGTATAATTTATGCGGTCTATTTGATTATTAAAAGTATCAGTACAAGATTATGGCAGTACATCAATCTCAAAAGAGCCTGACAGAAGGGAGTGGAAGTAAATGGCAAAAATAATTGATTTTAATGAAGCAAAATTCAGAGAATTATCAGTGTTCAATCCGTTGGAAGCCTGGCGGATTGCCTTTCTAAACGAATTAACTGCTGCAGGGTACACTGTATCTGTTCCAACGGAGTTATTTCCTAATAGTAATGTTGATGACTCAAGAAACCTGTATGAACTTAACAATAAAATTGAAACCTTGCAGCCGGGAGAAAAGTTGATCTTAGTGAGAAATCACCATTTTGAACTCTTTTTCTACTTTTCCCTTGAAAACAAGTTGACTCTTAGAATCGGAGCTTTAGCATCTGGAATTGACGCGTTTCTTTTACAAAATAAGTTTTCAAATGAAAAGGAAATCTTCAAAAAATATTATCTGTTTATGCTGGAATATTTTAGAAAAGATTCTAGTGGGGAGGATAACGTATGAAAAGGATAGGATTTAAGATTGTTGGGCTACTATTTCTAGCACTGTTTCTTTTTACTGGTTGTAGTAACAAAGATAAAAAATTAGAAGCAACGCTTACTGAAGGAACTGGTATTTGGACATTTGTGACTAAAGAAGGTGAAGGCAAAATCATCTTTTTCGAGGATGGTATGGCTAAAGCAGATGATGATGGTGAAGTAAACGCAACCTATGAAATCAAAAAAGATGGTACAGAAATTAGAATGAAGATTGTTGATTCCGACGTATATACTACAATGGAAAATATTGAGATTGAAAGCGATAAAGTTATAAAGGTAGATTTATCCAAGAACGGAAAGGCAGCAACTGAACCATGTAAGTTAGTAAAATAAAAGATGCTTATCTTAGGTTTTTGAAGGAAAATAGAGATACAGAACAGTTATTTATTAAATATTACTATAATTTCTATGTAAAAGAGAAAACCAAATTAAGTGATTACAATACTATAGAGCGAGTTTTGAAAAAACTTATTTTGAATTTTGAATATGGAATAATAGAGGAAATGATCATATGATTGTTTTCTCTTTTTTTATGGAGGAATTAGCAATGGATAGTATTCAGAAGTTTAGTAAGAATAAAGGATATGAAAGTCTACCAAGAGAACTGTTGCAATCTAAAGTACTTAGTTTAGAAGCAATAGGGTTATTGTGTAATTTACAAAGTTATCCAGAAAATTGGATACTTCGAAAAACTGAACTCAGAAGACGCTTTAAAAACAGTGAAAAAGTGGTTGATAAAATTTGGGATGAATTAGTTAGTAAAGGCTATATTCTTCAATTTCGTAGACGAGAAGGGAAAAAATATTTGTATCAATATTTCTTCAATACAGAAAAATTCTCTGTTAATGAAACGCAAGAATTATTAGAAAAGATGTTTTCAAAAGGATTTCTTCTTTACCATAAGTCAATGAAAAAAAATACTGATTTGAATTTGCGAAACTATCTATTTTTGACAGAGGGTGAAAAAAATAATTTGGATTTCTCTTTTTGGACTTTTCAAAATGGGAACTCCAAAAAAGGCGATTGCAGCAAAGATTCTTCAACTTTCCAATCTGGAAAGTCCAAAATGGAGATGTCAAATACGGAAGATAGTAGATTTACAGAAAAGAGATTAACTAATAAAAGAGAAGAAGAGATAACAGAAATTGAAAAGGAACAAGATAACGAACAAGAGTATTCTACTCAGTCTTTAAAAAAGCTTTTAAAGAAAAGCCACCTTTTTACTCAGAAAGATATTCAGCAAATTTTATCTTTATTAGATTTTAAAAGTCTAACAACAAAAATAGTCCAAGAACAGCTAGAAATGATGAGAATACAAACTATGATATATAATCCTGTTCAATATTTTATAGAAGGAATTCGTAGAAGGGAGCGGTTTGATGAGTTTAAAAATGATTCAGAACCTTTGCCACATGTCTCTTTATACAACTGGCTAGATTAAAATATAAGACTAAAAATTTTCTTTCTAAGATAAGCTAAGGTAAGTGTAGTAATGAACATCAGCTCGTATACTTGCCATTTTACACCTGTTCAGAGCCTTGAATAAACTTGGTATCCGAAATACCTCTGCTATCTTTGATAAAGGGTACGATGCAAAAGCCATTTATAAAGAGGCACATCATGAAAGCAGAAAGTGTTTCTCTAGAAGCGTTCATACAAATTATGAGCACAATTCAAAGAGATGAAAAGGTTGGCTTGTCTGCTTATCCCGAACATTTTCAAGTAATTATGAATGAGCGAAGTATCACAGGAATCGAACCTTTTGGGATATATGGCACACCGACGCTGGTTCATGTTGCCATCATTCAAGAAGATCAACTAAGCCCTGTAATTCTAGAATCAAATGCCAATGACTGGTTTGGTTCGCTTAACGGATGACTTAACCGAAGTAAATATTCCTTACCATCAGTTTAAATCATTTGACAATGGATTCGAAGCGAATTGGCGTCGTACCGGCCAGAACATGCGGTTGATGGAATTGTCAAAGGACGCTCCTTGCATTTAGCGAGTGAGTTTTACGAGGGATTAAAAATGACTGTAAATGATCAAGAATAATTATGATAATGGGGAAGGGATTGTGGTAGATGAATGCTATAATCCTTTTTTTGATAATTTCCACACAATCTATGAATCTGTTACAAATAACAGTAACAAAGTCAATTTGATAAAACGGATTGCTTATGGTCGTTCTGAATTAGTCCAGGTGCCTAAAAAAGTGAGCAGGGTGTATATTTCTTTAATATTTCAGTATTGTAACAAAAATATTAAGAAGTGGGCATTTTTGATTACAAGAGCTCCTTAATTGTGTTAGTATACACGAAAGGAACAAAATTTTAACAGAATTAGGCAGAAGTCGCCCATCCTCTATAGGTGGGTGATGAATGCTGTTCGGTATGAGGGTTACCGTTGGTAACTCGAAGACCGACAACTAAGGCGTATTG
>ERZ507021.87-NODE-87-length-73735-cov-7.94585_pt1 | contig 73735 bp, 76 predicted proteins | sample MGYA00512877_ERZ507021 | MGnify/ENA metagenome assembly ERZ507021 | reverse complement strand
CTTCGACACCATCGTCCAGGCGGGGGTCAACGCTGCTGACCCCCACGGTGAACCAACCGCTGCCCAGGTCGCACCCAACGAACTGGTGCTGTTCGACCTAGGCACCAATCACCAGGGATACATGAGCGATGCCAGCCGCACGGTGGCCTATGGCGAACCGACAGCCAAGCAGAAAGAAATCTTTGACGTCTGCTTGGAAGCGCAATTAACTGCCATGGATGCAGTGAAACCGGGCTTGACCGCGGCAGAGCTGGATAAGATTGCTCGAGATATTATCACCAAGGCCGGTTATGGGGAGTATTTCATCCACCGCTTGGGTCACGGTATTGGGACCTCCACCCATGAATTCCCATCGATCATGGCGGGCAATGAGATGGTCCTGCAACCCGGCATGTGCTTCTCCATTGAACCAGGAATCTATATTCCAGGAGTTGCTGGCGTGCGGATCGAAGATTGTGTCCACGTTACTGAGACCGGCGGTGTACCGTTTACCCATACGGATAAGGAGCTGCAAGTGATTCCAGTACGCGGCTAAGCCCAAAAAAACAGCCCTGCTCGCGCAGCGGCTGTTTTTGTTTGGAAAAAATTATTGTTGGTCGGCTGAATCTGTTGGCGCCTGCGGCGTTTCGGGAGTCTGGACGGCACTGGCCGGAGCCGCGGGTTGGGCGGGTTCAGCCGCTGGGGCCGGATCAACGGCTTGCGGATTCGTATCAGTCGCGGTCTGGGATTGATCCGCGTCGGCACTTTCCTTGGCCGCTTCGAAGGCTGACTTGCCGTCGATGACAATATCATCAAAGTCTTCATCGTCGGCATTGTCTTCCGCCTGCCCTAAGTCATCGCCTAACGCATCGGTGGCGGCATCAAAAGCGTCCCGGTCCGGCTTCATGGCCTCTTCGTGCTTGGCATTGATGCTGCCGGTAAGATCAGCCAAGGTCGCTTTCAAATCTTCGATCTTGTCACCCGCTTGATCCCGCAGGGAATCGCCCAAATCGGTAGCATAACGATAATAATCCATCGCCCGATCTTTGCCGCCTGCACTCTTCTTCTTCAACTTATCAGTTAACTGTGCACCAGTCTTCGGAGCCAGCAACGTCGCGGCAGCAAATGCCACTGCCCCGCCAATCACGAAACCAATTAAGAAATGCCCTTTTTTCGCCATAACGCTAACTTCCTTCCTAAATTATCGATGATTATTTACGCCGGAACAACCGCATCGCTCTGCCGGCTATACCGACCTCTGCGGTGCGCTTGCCGCCGCGTTTGACACTAGCCACCAAGTGCCGGGAGCTGGAATTCAGATCTGAAACCGTTTCTCCCAGCTCACCAATGGCCTTAAACAAAGGATCTGTGTCGGCCACCTTACCATTCACGTCATCCAGCAAGGTGTTGGACTTCACGAGCAGCGCCTCCACCTGTTGGGTCAAGACGTCCACGTCACCGGTGACCACATCCAGCGTCTTAGTCGTTTGGGCCACCGTTTCGTTAACACTGGCCAATGCCTTATTGACCTTCAGCAGCGTTGAGATCAGGAACACGACCAAGAGAAGAAAAGCAATGGCCGCAATCAACGCTGCAATTTCACCACCTGACATATCATTCACCATCCGTTCGCTAACTAACTTACTCATTCCAGAATACCATCAATAGAGGGCGCCTTCAATTAATAACGGCGCTCGTGGTAAACTAATAGCAGACTTTTTGAAAGGGGGCGGCCATGTGTTTTTAGCCGCAAACAGTGGGACGAGTGACACCTTAGACACTTGGGAGGCCTTTTTAGCCAAATTTCGCTGGCAAAATATTCTGGCGGTACTCGCTCAAAAAACCCTGACCATCCTGTTTTACACCATCCTCTTCATTATTCTGCGGAAAGTGGCGCGAGTGGCATTGCACCATCTCTTTCGCCGGTATAGACAGAAGGGCAAGTATGCAGTGGCCCGCGTCGCCACTATGGATACCTTAGTCACCAATGGCACGAATTATGCCCTATGGTTTTTATATTTCTATGCGATTCTGTCAGCGCTCGGCGTTCCAGTCGGTACACTGATCGCTGGTGCTGGGGTGATTTCCCTGGCGTTAGGGCTGGGGGCTCAAGGCTTCGTCAGTGATGTCGTCACCGGGTTCTTCATCCTATTAGAAAGACAATTCGATGTTGGCGATGTCGTTCAAATTGGCGAAATCACTGGCACCGTGACCGCCATCGGCATTCGGACCACCCAAGTCACCAGCTTCGACGGCACGTTGAACTTCATTCCGAACCGGAATATTTCCATCGTGGCGAATAAATCTCGGGGCGATATGCGGGTTTTGATCAGTGTCCATGTCTTTCCAGCGACCCCCATTGACCAAGTTCAGGACATCATCGCCGCGGTGAATAAAAAACTGGTACCGAATTATCCGGATATCACCGACGGTCCCCACGATTTGGGTATCACCGACTTGGGCAAGGGGGACTTAGCCCTGCAAGTCCAGATGAAGGTCAAAAACGGGGCCCAGGTCACGGTGCAAAATGCGTTTCTGTCTGCTTACCTGCAAGCCATTCACGAAGCGGGCATTGATCTGCCCACCAGCACGCTGAACCTAACCAAATCTTAGTATCAGTTTGCACAAGGCTCTGCTATGATGGATATACAACGCTTGTTTAAAGGAGAACATGATATTTTATGCTCATGAATATGATCAAAGGCTTCCTCATCGGCATTGCCCTTGTCGTTCCTGGCCTCTCTGGATCCATCTTTGCCGTCGTGGTAGGAATTTATGAACCGTTGCTGAATAGCGTCAACCATTTCCGCAGCGACATCCGCCGCCATTCCCGTTTTCTCGGACCAGTGGCCGTGGGCGTCGTGCTGGGTATTCTCGCCTCCACCAAACTGGTCCTCTACTTAACCGAGGCCTTCCCCATTTTGGCTTACGCCTTCTTCACGGGTTTGGTCTTGGGCGTGATTCCCTTTGTCCTGAAGAAAATGCGTCAGATCCGGTTCAATCCCCTTTACTTTCTGCTGAGTGTCGGCGGCTTTATCATTATCTGGCTGCTGGCCCAATTGGGTGACACCACCAGTACGACCAGCGTGGCGATTCGGCAAGTGACCAGCATGGCCGATGCCGGCCTGCTGCTGTTTGCTGGGCTCTTCTCCGTCTCCTTGATGGCCATTCCCGGGATCTCCGGGTCCGTCATGCTGATGGTGATCAACCAGTACGGCACCGTCTACTACGCCGTCAGTCAGCTCACTGATGCCGCGGCCCTGCTCCTCCGGGGCAACGGCCGGGCCTGGGGGATGATCGGCACGAGCCTCCTGGTGCTGCTGCCCTTCATGATCGGTGCCGTCGTCGGTCTCATCCTGATTGCCAAACTGATGGAATGGCTGCTCAAACACTTCCCCGCCCAGGTCTACTACGCCGTCCTGGGCGTCGTCATCGCCGCCATCGCCATCCTCCTCCAAACCGGCGTCCTCCCCCCATTCGCCACCATGGCCGCCAGCGAACTGACCATCCAAGTCATCGGCGCCGTCGTCCTGACGGTATTGGGTGTGATCTCCGCTCTATTCTTCGACAAACCGGAGGAGAAAGTCGTGGAAGAAGAAGTCCGCGCTTTGTAAACTCGCAGAAAATCAGTACGAAAATAACGCAGCCTAACCTTCTCAAAAGAAGACACGGGCTGCGTTTTTTGTTTAGCAATCGATAATGATTTTCCTGCAGATATAGTGTCAATGCGTAGCAAGCGGAGACAAAATGGGCTCAGCTGTGGGAACCGCAATAATCTCGCCCGCACTTGGCGAGATTATATGCGGTTAGGCGTGTTTGAGACAGCGCACTTTGCTGGCTCAAACCGCCGTCACAGCGTTCCAGCCCATTTTGCCGCAGCTTGCGGAGCATTGGCACGGCGTACAACGGACCAATATCAGTCTACGCAACTCACTGCTTCAACAGATACTCATTCGCCTTTTCCAAAATCACCTTCAACGACTCATACGTCAGCGTCATGTGCGCATCCTCATAGTTGAACCAATCAATATGACTGATCTCACTCGCCTGCCGCGTGATCGCCGGATCACCCTGAACTTCAGCCAAGTAAATAATCGTCCGCTTCTGGTTCCCATTCGGCAGCGGATACTCGTCGACCTGCTTAAAATCAGCCGTATCCACGTGCACGTGCAACCCGGTTTCTTCCCGGATCTCCCGCTCTGCCGCTTGTTCATCAGTTTCGTCGCCTTCGACGTGGCCTTTGGGGAACCCCCAAAAATGACTCGTGGCACTTTCTTCCAATAAGTACTGCAACTCACCATTGACCCGGCGATACACCACCGCACCAGTGGAAACTTCTAACGTCATGCTACTTCGGTCCTTTCATCGCGCTGGACACCGGTTGCTGAATCGGCACCAGATCGTATTCTTTATTCAGATTATGCACCAGCTCGTTGAAGCTCTTCATATACTCCCGCCGGGTAATGATCCCGACGAAGATCCCATCGTCGTCCACCACCGGCAGAAAGGGATTGTCGACCAGCAGGTGGAGAATCTTTTCAATATCCACCAAATCACTGACGATGCTGTCGGAATCCGGCCGTTCGACCACATCCGCCACTTTCAAGTGATCCAGGGGCTCTAACGACACATGGTCCAGCGCCAGCATTTTATCGGTGATCATCGCTAACGAAATAAAACCGATGAAGTGGCTCTCATTATCCAGCACCGGGATCTTGGCGTAGCGGACTTTCGTCAGGACCAAAAAAGCATGGCCTAACCGGTTATCCATATTGACATTAGCGACCACATCCGCCGGAATCAAATAATGTTCACTATTTTGTAAAAGGAAACGTTGTAACTCAGGAATGATCATGCTGTTTGGAACTCCTTTCGCATCAGCGTTGGAACGTTTGGTGCAGCTTGGGGATAGGCGTCAACTGATGATCGTAGAAGACTACATCCGCGGTGGTGGCATTGATCGTCACCACGGCACACGTCCCGCCATATTGCTGATAGCTGCGCGGTTGAGAAATCGACCCCGGATTAAGTACCAGCATCCCGTCGGCCATATGCGCTTCGAGGGTATGGGTATGTCCATAAAAGGCACAATCTGCATTCACTGCATGGGCCCGCTCCTCCAACCGAGCGGTGCCCATGGAAACGCCTAGCCGGTGGCCATGAGTCTCATACACCGTAATCCCTTTGACTTTTTCCACTCGGGCCATGGGAAAGCCGGCATCAAAATCCATGTTGCCGCGGACGGCGTACATCTTCTGCCAAATCGGATCATCGGCAGTCAGTTCTGAATCACCGCAGTAAAAGAAGGCGTCCACGGTAGTTTCAAATTGGGTAAGAATCGTCTCCAAAATATTGCGGTCCCCGTGGGTGTCTGACACGACGAGTGCTTTCATGCCTGATCCTCCTCTTGGGCCGCCCACCAGGCCGGCCATTGTTGCTCTAAACGGCGCATGGCAATGCCCCGGTGGCTGACGCCGTTCTTTTCTTCCGGGGTCATCTCTGCGAAGGTCTTGCCCAGCGGTGGGAAATAAAACAACGGATCGTAGCCAAAGTCGTTATCGCCCTGGGGCACGGTCAAAATCTCACCACGCACCTCGCCAGAGACGATCAAATCGGCGGTCGGCCGATCCGGCCAAGCCAGAACCAACGTGGAATGGAATGTGGCCCCCCGCTGGTCGCGGGGCAGCCCGCCCATTTCCACAAGCACCTTAGCGTTATTGGCGGCATCGTTATGATCACCAGCATAGCGGGCCGACCGAATCCCGGGCATTCCGTGCAGCGCGTCGATCATCAAGCCGGAATCATCAGCCGCCACGGGCAGCTGCAATTCATGGGCAAAATGATCTGCTTTTAACTGGGCATTCTCTTTAAAGGAATGCCCAGTTTCATTCACTTGGCGGACATCTGGATAATCCAGCAACGTTTTAATGGTCATGCCCGCCTGAGCAAACATTTTGGCAAACTCCCGGGCTTTGCCCGGATTTTTGGTGGCGACCACCAACATCTTCGGCATGGTCATTCGATCCCTTCTTTCGCTGCCGGAACGGCCGGCAAGTCTTCTACGGCGACGTGGGCCACGGGCAGCGCCGTCATCCCCAGCCAGTCTTCTGCAATATCTTTAAACATATCTGGCGAACCGGTGGTAAACAGTTTGGGTGCTGCGGATACAGTGTGATCTAAATTGCGGATGTCAAAGTAATCCAACAGAGCCGAAATTTCACTCACTGTTTCCGCCCCCGAATCGATCAGGGTCACGTCCGGCCCCATGAAGTTCTGAATCAGCGGCCGCAGCAAGGGATAATGGGTGCAGCCAAGAACCAAAGTATCAATGTCCTTGTCGGGCAATTGACCAAGCGTTTCGGCTACGATTTTTTTCGCGACCGGGGAACGATATTGGTTGCTTTCCACCACCGGGACAAACTTGGGGCAAGCCATCGTCGTCACGTGCACCTGCGGCGCCTGGGCATGGATCGCCCGGTCATAGGCATGAGAGCGTACCGTACCGGCCGTGCCGATCACTCCGATATGACCGTTGCGGGTCGACCGGATCGCGGCGCGCACACCCGGGGGAATCACGCCGACTAAGGGCACATTCAGCGCCGGCTTGATTACTGGCAGGGCCTCAGCCGTCGCAGTATTACAGGCAAAAACAACCATTTTGACGTCGAACTGCAATAAGAACTTAGTCAACTGCCAAGAAAAATCCTGAATTTGTTTCGCCGGCCGCGGACCGTAAGGCATGCGGGCCTGGTCGCCGATAAAGATATAATTTTCATTAGGTAATTGCCGCACGAATTCCTTGATGACGGTGAGACCGCCCACGCCGGAATCCATAAAGCCAATCGGTCGTGGATCTGAACGCACACTATCAGTCCTTTCTCGAGTCTTTATTATACCATGCCCCTGATGCACCCGAGTGGTCTGCACCCGTTCCCTAGCGGATTCTTCATGTTTTTCCAGACCGGGCTTTCCCAAATCTTACACACTCTTCAGGACATCAGAAAGTGATTGATACCGGTTGCACACTTTTCTCGCCGAGCAAAGTTCGGTATAATACTCTGCGAGATGGAGGCAAATTCGGATGACCAATTCTTTGTACGATCAATTGCACCAAAGCCGCTTCAGCGTTGCGCTGCTGCGGGATGTCGCCCTGCCCATTGCCTTGGGTCGGGACCACACGAATTTAGAGTACTGGCTGGGTAAACAAATCGCCCGGCAGCTCCCGGTGAGCAACGAAGATCAGCTGCCCGTCATTGCCGCCCAGGCTGACTTCGGGACCTTAACCATTACCCATGACCGGCGGGCCAGCATCACTGGGACACTCACCGGACCCGTGGTCACGGGCCGTCTCGCCCAGGCAGCGACTCCTAGTTTTGCGTTAGAAACCGGCTGGCTCGCCCAAGAATGGCAAATGCTGACGGGTGTCTTCACGGAAGCCACTTACAGTATTCAAAAAGGCCAGGTCCTGATCAGTCTGCATCAAGATGCTAAGGAAACTCTGACTGCGACTGAACAAACCCACGCCGAACCAATCACGCCGCTGCAAACCAGCGCCGACCAGCCCCAATCGTAACCCTTCGCCGCCAGGTATCAGACACTGATGTCTGGCGGTTTTTTATTTCCATTGACGACTATGTCATGCTCGTAACTTCTTCGTAACGTTGGTCATGCAACGTTAATATATCGCCTATCCCTTGCGTACCAACCGATTGAGCGCCTAGATAATTGAAATCAAGTTCTACCCTCTTGGCAAATACATCAAACATGTTATTATTATTTGTGGCCTGTGACGCAGGTTGTTGTTCATCGAAGAATACGATATGGCAATCAAATTGCTGAATGTCTTAAGACAGAGAGGAATGTATGTATGTCTCATAGTAAAGCACTGTTCAGTCTTGGTTTAAGCGCCGCCGCTCTGGCTGGCACGTTAGCTCTTGGTCACGGTCAGGCGCAAGCCGCCACGGTTGGTACAACAACATATACGGAGGGCGCCACGACCGTTTGGCAGTCTCCGTCATTCAATCGTCCCGCACGCTATTTGACCGCTGGTCAGCAAGTCACAATTCAGAGTACCCAAACCATCAATGGCACGACGTGGTACGAAGTCGGCACTAATGAATGGGTCCCGAGTCTTTATATGAAAACGAGTGACAACACCACAGCGGCGCAAACATCGACAGCTAGTGCAACGGCTGGTTCTGTGAAAGTTACTTATCAGGGCGGGGCCACCACCGTGTGGACCGCGCCAAACAGCGGTAAGGTATCCTCGTACTTAGGTGCCGGCCAAACGGTTTCGTATACTGAAACAGCTCAGCAGAGCAATCTAACTTGGTACCACGTCGCCAGCGGTTGGGTACCCAGCAGCTACGTGACGCCGGCTAACGGTCAGCAGACGACCGCCCCGGCACAACAGGCAACGACAGCCGCAACGACCCAGCAAAGTCAGCAGCAGGCGACTCAGGCGCAACAGAGTACAGCCACCGCTTATAGTGCCAACACGCAGCAAGCTGCCAGCAGTACCGTGAAGGTTTCCTTCTACGATCCGGCTGTTCTAGGCTCCAGCATGGGCTATAACGGCGTGGCGGCCAACCTGTCGATCTATCCCAAGGGTACCCGCTTGAAGATCACCTTGGCGGATGGCACCGTGCTGCACCGGACAGTGAACGATACTGGTACGTTCGTAGCCAGCAACCCGTATCAAATCGACTTAGCTTGGCCGAATGCCTCGATTCCTTCTTATGGGGTCACCACCGCCTCTGTATCCGTTGAATAATTCCGTGTTCCAGAACAATTAAAGGCATTAGAAAAACCACCGCAACTCTTGTTGATCAAGACTTGCGGTGGTTTTATTGTTGCGTCATTTACCGGCGCGCATATCCGGAATATCCCGCGGCTCTTTCTTCTGCCACGTTTTGGTGTAAAAACTCTTATTGATCTTGTACTTAGGAGTCGGCTGCTGATTCTCCAGGAACGGCCGCACCGCGTCATCCACTGCCAGCCAGCCGCGCCAGCCTAAGTGAATCGTATCCTGCATGAAGTAAGGCTGATTGCCCTGATCAATGAGGTCCTCGATGTGGTTAAAGCCCTGGGTGCGCAGCTGATACTGAATCTTTCGATCGAATAAGTCCAGCATTTCCTGACTTAAGCCCGTGTACTTCGCCCACTTATCATTCACCGGCGGGATCACGAACATGGGTGTGATTTTATGCCGACTGAAGAAATCCAGCAGCAGCTGAAAATCAGAAAACTCTGGACCGTAGTCATAGTCAAACCCAATCTGAGAATCCTTGAGTTTGCCGACCACCGGCCGGACCCGCTGATCATAGAACTTGTTCTGGATGCCAAACTGGTTGTTGGTCGTTTCGCCCTTCCCCATTTGGGTCGCCAGATCGTCTAACACCCAGGGGTCGTATTGGGACGGCAATGTTTCTTCGCCCTTCGCGATCGTCCCCCGGTTGTCCCGCAGGAACAGCTGGCTGAACAGACTGTCTTCGTGATCGTACAGCCGCTCTGACAACCGCAGGTAAGTCTTCTGCCAATTGGTCAGCGGCACGCCGGCCTTGACTCGAATAATGGCTTCCGTCAGAGTCGGGTTGGAAGATCCAGACGGCAGTTGCAGCAGCCGGGTGGCGGCATATTCCGCCATTGGATCGTTGGCTTTCGCCTTTTCCAGGAAGTTATTGGTTTGCAAGTTGGAGTAGTAATAGCTGAACATGTTGCGCTGGATCCCATTCCAAACGAACCATTGGGGTGAGATGATGACGACAACTTTTTTACCAGTTAATTCTTTCCCCGCAGTTTGCAAGGAGAAGAAATGAGTCAGCGACTGGGTACCAGCGGATCCGAGTAGGAACGGCCGGTAATTGCGCCGATATTTTGTCGCCAGGACGGAGGGGTGGAACGGATCCATCCGCGATAGTTCGGAGGACCCGATGAAGGGCACGTAGTTTTGGTCAAACGCCGCACTCTTTAATAAGTTGCCCTTAAAAACATTGGGCGACAGTGAGACAGCAGCCTTTTCCACGTTGTCCTGGCGCGACTGACCATAGTTGCCGGGCCAAAACAGCAACACGACGACGCCGAGCATCGCGATGAGAATGGGCCCGAAGATCAGCCATAACCGTTTGGCCAATTTCATTGTTGCTGCATCTGCTTGACTTTCGCAATGATCTTATTCGGCGTATCCCATTGCGTACGGTCAAATTCAGAAACCGGCACGTTGACGTCCAGTTGCGACTGTAATTCCAATAACAACTGCACCGTACCCATGGAATCCAACAGACCGGATGTGAACAAGTTCTTGTCCAAATCCTCTTTAACCTCGTCAGAACCGGTTAAATCGCTCAAAATATCTAATACTGTGTCTTTAACTGCCATAATGAACCCCTCCAAAAAATTAATTATCTGAACCAAAGCCGGTCAAGGAACCCGGAGAAAATCAGGAAACTGAAACAAATTGTGTTGAACGTCAGTAAAATGGCGATGGCCTTAGTAAAGTGATTGCTCGGGAACGCATCCTTATGCTTGCGTTTGAAGCGAATCCAGGCATCGGTCAAGATCATCACCGTGGCGTGGAACAGACCATACACAATGTAGTACCAAGTCTCGCCATGCCACACGCCCATGATCATGAACAGCAGCAGATACCCGAGATTGGCGATGGTCACTCGGTTCTTGATCCATTTGTGCTTCATAATGAAGAACACGAACCGCATGTAGATGTAGTCCCGGAACCAGAAGGACAGTGTCATATGCCACCGATTCCAGAAATCCTTGATATTATGCGAAATCCAAGGATAGTTGAAGTTCATCGGTGTCTCGACCCCCATCATGTTGGAGATCCCGACAGCGAACAGACTGTAGCCAGCAAAGTCGAAGAACAAGTACATACTGTAGCAGTACATGACCCCGACCAGCGGCCAGGACAAGTCAAGAAAACCGCCCCGGGCCTGCATCGCCTGCCGCTCCAGGTTCGGCAGCAGCATCGTGCCGAAGATGTAGCCCATGATGAATTTGTAGAAGAAGCCAAGGAATAAGCGATCCACACCCTTGCCCAGCAAGTCCAGGTACTTTTCCCGGGTCAAAACCCGGTCGTAATCCTTTTCAAACCGGCGATACCGGTCAATCGGCCCCGACGAAATGGTCGGCATGAACAGCAGGAACTGCAAGAATTTAACCGGATGGAAATCTTTGATGAAGCCATCCCGGGTTTCCATGATCATACCCACGGTCTTGAAGGTCAGGTAAGAGATCCCCAGAAAGCCGATAATACTTGACTGACCATGATCAAACAGCGGTGTGAACTTAACGACGGTCAAGGGTACGATGGCTAGAACCACTGACCAGAAGAATACGCTGAATTTATTCGGCGAATCCTTTTTCGTGCGGTACCGGATATACAAGGCGACAATAGCGTATTGCCATATGGTGTAGCCGATCAGGGCGACACCCTGGGTCCATTTGCGCCCGTCAAACATCAGAAACAGGAAAACAAAGGAAACCAGCGTCTCGTACCAGTGCGACCGGGCCCCGTTTAAGCGAACGATGATCGCTGGTAAGAGTGCGATCACCAGCAGAACGAAGTAACCCGGATTTTCGTATGGCTGTAAATTGATCATGAAGGATTGACCTCGGCAATCAATGCTTTGCGGTCAATCTTACCGTTGACCGTGAGCGGCAAACTGCTCTTTAAATCAATCCGTTGGGGAATCATGTAGCTCATTGCCGTCTGTGTCAGCTGCTTCTTCAAATCGGCCACATAGGCCCCCTCATCCAGCGGCTGTTTCTTCGGGACCACGAACGCTACCAGCTGGGTTACTTTGTGCTGACTGTTGTACTTGGGTACGACACTGGCCTGTTTCACCGGAGCCAGGGCGTCTAACGCATGGTCGACATCCTCCAGCTCGATCCGGAAACCGTGCAGCTTCACCTGGAAATCGGTCCGCCCGCGATAGAAGATCAGGCCGTCCGCATCCACGAAGCCCAGGTCCCCAGAACGATAGGCGTGGTGGGGACCATCCTGGAAGAAAGCGGCCTTCGTCTTTTCGGGATTATTGAGATACCCCTTGGACACGCTGGGCCCTTCAATAATCAATTCGCCAAGCTGACCGGGGGCAACGCGCTGACCCTTTTGGTCAATAGCATACATAACGGTGTCTTCCTTGGCATAACCGATAGGCAGACGATCGTATTTCGCGGTGATTGCTTTTGTGATTTCCACAGCAGTTACAGCGACGGTCGTTTCCGTCGGGCCATAAGTATTGAAAATCTTTGCGTCTGGGAAGCGGTCAATCAAAGTATTGGCCGTCTTCACCGTCAACTCTTCGCCGCAGAACAAGAAATACTTCAGATCTGGGTAGTTTTCTGCCTTGAAATTCGGATCCAGCAGACAAATCTCAATGAAGGACGGGGTCGATACCCATTCTTCTATGTGCAGTTCCGGCAAAGCCTTGAACAGCAGCATGAAATTATCTGTGGTCCGCTTGGGCAGCGCCACCAGATTCCCGCCTAAGACCCAACTGGGATAAAGATCCATCACCGAGAGGTCAAAGGAATACGGTGCTTGAGCTAAACAGCGGACACCTGCGGGCAGCGAAAAGTCGCTGATCGCCCAGTTGACGTAGCTCAGCAGGTTGTTGTGGCTGATCTGAACGCCCTTGGGTACCCCGGTCGTGCCTGAAGTGAAGATGATGTAAAATGTCTCATCACCGCGGACGGACACCCCGTGGTCATAGTCAGTCGCACCATGCTGACGCACGGTCGCCATTTGTTCCGGTCCATAGATCGGCAAATCAGAGAAGCTGACCGGCAAGTGCTCTGTCGCTAGAATAGCTGCCGGCTGGGCCACGTCATGAATCTGCTGGATCCGTTCATTGGGTGAATGGGTATCAATGGGGATGTACCCATGGCCCGCCTTAACGGCCCCCAGGAAGGTGGCCACCATGGCGAAGGTCTGCTCGCCATAAACAATGACGGGGGCCTTCTCCGGCAAGTGCTGCGCTTGCAGGAAGTGAGCAATCCGGTCGGCGGCCGCGACTAACTCGCCGAAGGTATACGTATGGTCTTCATACGTGTAACTAAGCCGGTCCGGATGCTCCTCCGCAATTTTATCAATTTGAGAAATGATGTTATCTATCATGGCTGCGAAGCAATCGCTGCTTCTTTTCCCCCTCGCTCGTGTCAGAATTCATTGTAAATAAACTTGCTGTTGTTCACGCCGCTGTAGCTGTACAAATACGTCAGCACCAGAATGATGATGAAGTAAAAGACAGTCTTGACGACGAATTGGAACACGGGCCGGTGCCATAGGGCAAGCCACTGTGCTTTCATCCTAATCCCCTACCTTTTCAAACGATACAACCTTAATTATAAAGTTCGTTTTCAGCAAATACCAGTCAGACGACTGAGACAATGTCTAACAATGTTGTTAGATGCCTTGCAAACCTACTTATACCATAACATTTCAGGAGTGTTACAGGACGAAAGAATGCTTAAGAAAATGCAATGGCCGAAAAAAAAGCCGGTTATCTTCGCGATAACCGGCCGGTTGACCTGTTTTAGTCAGTATATTTAGCGAGCGTGGCGGTCAATTGCTCTTTGGATTGGTAACCAACGAGCTGTTCAACGACCTTCCCGTCTTTTTTAACAATCAAAGTCGGGATGGCCATGATACCGAATTGCTTCGGGGTATCCGGGTTTTCATCCACGTCCATTTTCGTAAACTTAACATCTGGCTGCTCATCGGCTAGTTTGTCGATAACCGGTGACTGCATGCGGCACGGGCCGCACCACGTGGCCCAGAAATCGGTCAGGACAACGCCGTGATCGGTCTCTTGGGCAAATGTCTTATCTGTAACAGCTTTGACCAAGGTGTGCACTCCCTTTCTTTGCTTACATAAGTTTAGCAAATATGTGCGCCAATTTCAACACTTACAAAAAATAAGTGACAGGCAATTTACTTAAAGACGACGATCGTCGCCCCATCCCCGCCGGCTTCCGGCGGCGCATACTTGTAACTCTTGATCTGACGATGCTGTTTCAGGTACTCCTGGACCCCATTGCGGATGGCGCCGGTGCCTTTACCGTGGATGATCGTCACCGTTGGATAATTGGCCAGCAGCGCCTCATCCATGTATTGATCCAGATCATGCATGGCTTCCTCATATCGTTTGCCCCGCAAATCCAAGGTGGGAGAAATAGCCGGACCGCGATTGCTGACGTTGACGATATGCCGCTTTGGCTCTTTGTCCTCCGGCGCCTCGACCTTGGTCAATTCATCGGTGGGTACCTTCATTTTCAAAATACCCAGCTGCACTTCCCAGTGGGTATCATCAGACTTGCTGAGCAAGGTGCCGACCGTTCCGTAACTGGCTACTTGGACGTCATCGCCGGGCCGCAGCGTTTGCTTCTTTTTCTCCCGCCGCAGGACCCGATTGTTCTTGACTGACGGTGTGCTGTGCAAGTCTTTCAGCGCGGTGCGCGCCGCAATCAGCTTGTCTTCCTTGACACTGCTGCCGCTGCCGGTGAGCTGTGCCTGCCGCAAATCCGCGATGATCTTGTCCGCCTTGGCTTGTGCCTTATCCACCAGCTTATCTGCCTGCTGCTGGGCCTTTTGCAACTGGGTGTCCTTGTCCTTGAGAAATTCTTCAAAGGCCGTGTTCAGCTGTTCGTGCAGCGTCGTGGCTTCATCGAGTTGATGCCGCAGTTCATGATACTCGGTCTCCGCGGCTTTCCGCTGATTTTCCAGATCGCCAATCATTTCATTCAGGTTTTGACTTTCACCATCCAGCAGCTGCTTGGCCCGATCCACGATCTCCTGATTCAAGCCCAGCCGGGCAGCAATGTCAAAGGCATTGGACCGGCCCGGGGTGCCGATCAGCAGACGGTAAGTCGGCTGCAAGGTGGTGATGTCAAACTCCATACTGGCGTTGATCGTCTGCGGCGTATTATAACCATAAACTTTCAATTCCGGATAGTGGGTCGTCGCGACGACGTCCGGCCCCATGGCCCCTAAATAATCCAAGACGGCAATGGCCAAACTGGCCCCTTCCTGGGGATCGGTACCGGCACCGAGTTCGTCGAAGAGCACCAGACTGCGCTTAGTCGCCACGTGCAGAATGCTGATGATATTTTTCATGTGCCCAGAAAAAGTCGATAGGCTTTGTTCGATGGACTGCTCGTCACCTATATCGGCCAAAATCTCATCATAAATCGCCACATGGCTGTCTTCGTTAGCAGGAATAAACATCCCTGATTGCGCCATCAGTTCCAGCAGCCCCAAGGTCTTCAGCGTAATCGTTTTACCACCCGTGTTGGGTCCGGTGACCACGATCGTATGGAAGTCTTTGCCCAAATAGATATCATTGGGGACGACTTTCTTAGGATCAATCAGCGGATGGCGGGCTTGGATCAGATCCACGTATCGGTCCGCATCGATAATCGGTTCAGTGGCATTGATTGCCCGAGCGTACTGGGCCTTCGCATTCACCAGATCCAGCTCAGCCAGAATGTCCGCGTTAGCCTTCAACTCGTTGGTATACGGTGCGACCAGCTCAGCCAATTCAGCCAAAATCCGCTCAATCTCCCGCTTCTCGTCAATTTGCAGCTGGCGCAGGCGGTTGTTCATTTCCAATACAGCTTGCGGCTCAATGTAAAAGGTTTGACCGCTGGCGCTTTGGTCGTGGACGATCCCGCCAAACCGATTCTTATACTCAGCCTTGACCGGGATCACATAACGATCATCCCGCAGCGTAATGATTGCGTCAGTCAGGTACTGGGCTTCTTTGCCCCGGGTGTATTGTTCCAATCGAGTGCGCACCGCGCCCTCAGTTTGCCGCATGCCCGTGCGGATGCCCTGCAGCTTGCTGCTGGCAGTATCCAATACCGTGCCGTCTTCGTCCAAAGCCCGATTCAAAGCCCGGGTCACAGCCGGCAGATCCACTAACTGGTCCACCAGATCCGGCAAGGCGCGCAGCATCTGATCCTGATCATCAGCAAAATCACTGAAGAAATTTTTAATCGAGGCAGCCACCGCCAGCACCCGGCCAATTTGAGCCAGTTCGCTGCCGCTTAAGGTGGCGCCGATTTGCAGCCGCTTCAAGTGCGGGGTAATGTCCACCGTTTTAGTGATGGGATACCCGCCCTTGAGGCGGTGGAGGGCCATGGCGTCCGCGGTCCGGTCAATATTCTCTTGCACGGCACCGGCAGTATCATCGGGGGTCAGTGCCAAAGCCAGCCGCTTACCGGCATCGCTGACGGTATAGCTGGCCAACTGATGCAGGACCTCAGGATAATCCAGAGTTGCTAACACTCTGGTATGCATAGCATTACCCACTTTCTATAGTGTGTTTTTTCCATGAAAAGACTGAAATAGAAGTGGTCTCTGATGCGCCGGGCCAATGCTCTGCCGCAGCTTGCGGAGCATTGGCCCTCGGTTCGTCAGACATCGAATTCTGGTCGCAGTCCTTCTTCTCGATACAATTAATTAATCTAAACGCTCAGCACCCACCAGTGCAAAAACACCTGGGACAGACCGGGCGTGGCCATCATCATGCGCGCCATCCAGGAATTCGCCAACGCATGCTGCATCCCGTCAATGGGAATCAGCGCGACAAAATAAATGGCCATAAACACGGCCATGTATTGGCAAATAAAACCCAGCAGCATCCCGCCAACACTGTTCAAGGCATCGGTGACCGGCATAAATTGCATTGGCGTGAACCAAAGCATCACAATATGCACGATCAGCCAGCCAATCACGAAAATCAGCAGAAAAGCACAGGCGTTGTAATAAGGCTGATCCAAATCCAAACCGCTGGTTGTGGTGAAGAAAGCAAAGAAACTGTTCATACTAGCGGACGGATACGGCACCCATAAATCAAGATGGGGACCGAGTGCCCGGTATCCCAAAAGGGCCGCGATCAGCGCAATAAAATAACCCACCGTATACATTCCTTGCAGGTAAATACCGCGCCGAGCACCGCCATAGATGCCGTATAACAGGATCAAGATAACTACCAAACTCAACATGAAAACAGCCACTACTCCTGGTCTTGGGGGTGCGCCGCGCTGCTGTCGGGGTCCGCCAAGCGGGCCTGCAGTGCTTTGACCTCTTCCTTCAATTTGATGGAATCTGAAATCGTATTAAAAGCCAATAAAATGGCCGCGTCCGTTTCCGTCAACTGCGGCGCCAGAGACTTGATCTGGTCCAGCTGGGTATTCAGGACTGCCGTTACGGTCGCCATGAACTCGTCGCTGCCGGGACCGACGATCGTATACGTCTTTTTGCCAATCGTTGCTTTGTAGCGTCGCTTATCGTCAGCCACAGGGAAACCTCCAATTTATCAATCACATTAGACACCAGTTTACCATAACTGCGGTATCAGCGAAAGAAATCGCGTGAACCAGGCAGCTGCTGCCCCCAGTCCACGCGATCCCTTACCGTCTCTTAGCCAACTGATCGTTGGCCGTACCGGTTATTCGTCGTCTTCATCGTCCTCGTTGTCGGCCATGAAGGTATTCAGCACTTCTTCGACCATGTCCCACTCGGCGTCATCCTCTATTGGGTACAGATCACCCGCAGTAGCATAGCCATCCTCGTCCGGAGTGAAAGAGAACGCCTGAATCTCGATCTCTTCATCGGCCTTGGCTCCCGCCGGATAAAGCAAGACGTAAGACTTGCCGTAATCTTCAGAATCAAAGGTGAACAAGACTTCAAATAACTCTTCGTTCCCTTGATCGTCGACTAACGTGATTTGCCGTTGGTCATCAGCGAAACTATCGCCATTGTGAATGTGGTTTTTATCTGCCATGGTGTACTCCTCTACTGTACCGACTTGGTCAACTTGCCGCCGGCATCCAAGTAGTTCTGTAAGATCAGAACTGCTGCGACTTTATCGACTACCTGCTTGCGTTTCTTCCGGGATGCATCTGCACCTTCAATCAGCATCCGGTTGGCTTCGACCGTAGTCAGGCGCTCGTCAATAAAATCGACGGGCAAATGAAACCGATCGGTCAAATACTGGCCATATGCTTTGGACTTCTTGGCCCGTTCACCGATGGAATTGTTCATGTTCTTCGGAAAGCCCAGAACAAACCCGGTGACTTCGTACTGATCGACCAGTTCGGCCACCCGGTCCAGCCCGAACTGATGCTGATGCTCGTCAATGGGAATAATTTCGACTCCCTGAGCCGTCCAGCCCAAGGGATCGCTGACGGCGACGCCGACAGTCTTTGATCCCACGTCTAAACCCATCAAGCGCATTACTTCAGCTCTTGATGGAGATACGTGCGTACCAGTTCTTCGATGATTTCGTCGCGCTCATGTTTGCCAATGAGCGTCCGTGCATCGTTATAACGGGGAATGTACGCCGGGTCGCCGGAAAGTAAATAACCCACGATCTGATTGATCGGGTTGTATCCCTTTTCTTCCAGCGCTTTGTAAACGGTTTGCAAGGTTTCCCGGACATTCTTGCTTTGATCCTCCGCGAAACTAAAATGCATTGTTTTATCGAGTGAACTCATAAGGCACCCCTCTTTTCGAAAACCTAGACCGGGCTAAACCCAATCATAAATCACCAACTATTCTAACGAATTGAGCATGAAAACACAACCTTCAGGCACTGGCCTAAATCATCAAGCCTGGCCTAATGCCGCTTTGACAGCGGTTAACGCCTCATTAATTTTTTCTGGTTGTTTGCCGCCGGCCTGGGCCATGTCCGGTCGGCCACCGCCGCCACCGCCAACGATCGGCGCAATGGCTTTGATCAAATTGCCAGCTTTAACGCCCTGCTTTTGGGCTTTGTCATTGGCGGCGGCAATCAAGTTGGCTTTGCCGTTCGCAGCGGTCGCCAGGACCAGAACATCGGACGCATCCTTGCTCTTCCACTGATCCACCATTTGCCGCAGCGCATTCATACCGTCAACCTTCACTTGGGCCGTAATCACTTGCAGACCATTGATGGTTTCGGCACTGTCGAATACAGAATTGGCCTGTGCCGCTGCCATCTTCGCCTGGAGCGCCGTCAGCTCTTTGTCGGTGCGCTTCAAGTCCTTTTGCAACTGACTAACCCGTTCCGGGGTATCCTGGACTTGATTGGCCTTGACGATTTGAGCCGTCTGATTCAGGAGCTGCATCTGCTGATCGACGTAAGCCACGGCGGCTTTCGACGTGACTGCTTCGATCCGCCGTACACCGGCCCCAATTGCAGATTCGGACGTGATCTTGAACAAACCAATCTCGGCAGTATTCTTGACATGCGTGCCGCCGCACAATTCAATCGACCAGTCGCCGATATTCACGACCCGTACCCGGTCACCGTATTTATCAGTGAACAGTGCAATAGCACCCATCTTCTGGGCAGTGGCCAGGTCCGTGACTGTCGTCTTAACCGGGATTTCAGCATAAATCTTAGCGTTCACTGTATCTTCCAGCTGCTGCAATTCTGCCGGAGTGACTTGGCCTTGATGATTGAAATCAAAGCGCAGGTAATCGGGTTCCACTAGGGATCCTGCTTGATGCGTGTGGGCCCCCAGAACTTCCCGCAACGCTTGGTCCAGCAAATGGGTCGCCGTATGGTTCTTGCGCACCGCCAAGCGGAACGTCCGATTTACTTTCAGCGTATACGTCTGGTGTGCTTCAAGATTGCCCAAAACGTCAACGAAGTGAATGTTTTGACCATTCGGCGCGTGCTGTACATCAGTGACCTTGGCCACTGCGTTGCCATCCGCGTCTTCAATGGTCCCGTGATCGGCCACTTGGCCGCCCATTTCGGCGTAGAACGGGGTCTTATCGAATAACAGTTCCGCTTTGCCGCTGGTGACGGCGTCGACTTCCTTGTCGATTGACTGATCGCCGTCAGTCGTCTTGACAATCAGGTGGGTCAGTGTGGCGCCGGTGGTCGTCAATTCATCGTACCCGGTGAATTCGCTCTCGTCCTTAATATCCATCAAGAGCTTGTTCTGGGAACCCATGGAATTAACGTCTTTCCGCGCCGAGCGAGCCCGATCCTTCTGGGCCTGCATGGCGGCCTTAAAGCCTTTCATGTCCACGGACAGGCCTTCATCCGCCGCGGACTCCACAGTCAGTTCCACTGGGAAGCCATAGGTATCAAACAGCTTGAAGGCATCGGCGCCGGGGAAGACTTTTTCACCAGCCTTTTGCAGGTCCGCAATGCGGCCGTCCAAAATATCTAAGCCGTCATTCAGCGTCGCCTGGAACCGCTCCTCTTCACCCTTGATGATGTGGGCGATGAAGTCCTTTTGGGCCAGAGGCTCCGGATAGTAGCTCTTCATGATCTCGCCCACGACCGGCACCAGCTGGTACAGGAACGGCTTGTCGATGCCCAGTTTCTTGCCGTTCAAGACAGCCCGGCGAATCAACCGGCGTAATACATAGCCGCGGCCTTCATTGGATGGCATCGCGCCATCGCCGATGGCAAAGGTGACTGCCCGGGCGTGATCCGCGATGATTTTGAAGCTGACGTCGTGTTTGTTGTCCACGCCGTACTTTTTGCCGCTGAGCGTTTCCGCTTCACGGATCATCGGCATGAACAGATCCGTCTCGAAGTTTGTCGGCGCATCCTGGAAAATCGATACGACCCGTTCCAGACCCATGCCGGTATCGATGTTTTTATGGGGCTGTTCAACATAGCGGCCATCGGGCAGATGGTTGAATTCAGAAAAGACAATGTTCCAAATCTCCAAATAGCGTTCGTTCTCACCACCGGGATAATTTTCTGGATCGTCTTCCGCGACATTGTTGTAGTGCTGACCGCGATCGTAGAAAATCTCGGAGTCCGGACCGCTGGGGCCGCCGCCGATATCCCAGAAGTTATCTTCGGCCAAAACCAAATGATCTTTCTTGACGCCGGCCTCCTGCCATAATTTGTAAGTTTCTGTATCCTTCGGGTACACCGTCATGTACAGCCGGTCCGGTTCAAAGCCAAACCATTTCGGATCCGTCAGCAGTTCCCAAGCCCAGGGAATGACTTCTTTTTTGAAATAATCGCCGACGGAGAAGTTTCCCAGCATTTCAAAGAATGTCTGGTGCCGGGCGGTTTTCCCAACATTCTCAATATCATTCGTGCGGATACTCTTCTGGGCGTTGGTGATTCGCGGATTCTTCGGGATCACGGTCCCGTCGAAATACTTCTTCAACGTGGCGACCCCGGAATTGATCCATAATAGCGTCGGGTCGTCCTTCGGGATCAGCGACGCAGAGGGCTCTACGTCGTGCCCCTTGGATTGCCAAAAGTCCAGGAACGTTTGCCGTACTTGGGCACTGCTCATTTCTTTCATCAGTTGACTGCCTCTTTCTTGCCGGTAAAAAAACATCATCGCATTCAAGGGCGCTTGCACGCGGTACCACCTTGATTGCAATGATGTTTATCATTACCACTTTGATTGATTAAATTAGTGATCGGTGACGATCAGCGGGTAGCACAGACCGTTCCGCGGCACCCCTCGCACCAGCCGGGGCTTCTCTGCAGCAGCGGGACACGGTCTGCATGTCCCAAACAAATTTGAGTATACCACGGGAAAAAGCCCCGTGCAACGCTGTTATGCCGTCTGCTTGCTGGTTTGCAGCTGGCGGACGTCTTGCGCTTCCTCAAACTTATCGGTGATGATGGCGACGACTTTTGGCGCGCGGAACAGCGCCCGCATCTGCCACGGATCGTTGACAGTCCAGATCCGTTCCGGCAGCTGGCTGGGCGTTTCCATCTTTTCCAAATGCAAGGCCGATAAAATATTTTGAACCGGTGCGACTTTCTCCGGGGTCGCTTCTTTGGCCAGCAGTGCCACAGGTTGTTCAGGGGCGATTTCGTGCAGCGCGACTAGACTATCCGGGTTAAACGACGAGTAGACGACCTCGTCGGTCCGCCCAGCTGCCGCGACTGCCCGCTGGGTCTCGGCTTCAATGCCAGGGTAGCGAACTTTGCCGGTCTTAAATTCAATGTTGATTTGGCCGTGCCAATTGCCCAGCGCATCCAGAAACTGGGCCAAGGTAGGAATCGATTCCCCGTTAGCTTGATGCCACGACTGCAGCTCAGCCAAGGTCATGTCTTTCACATAGCCGCTGCCATCGGTCGTGCGATCGATAGTTTCATCATGGATAATGACTAAGTGGCCGTCACTAGTGCGCTGTACATCGGTTTCAATACCGTCAATGTGGTGGGCACAGACATACTGGAAGCCCTGAAGACTGTTTTCTGCGAAGCGGGCGGGATAACCGCGGTGACCAAAAATCAATGTTTGCATAAAGAAATAACTCCTCTTAGAAATGACCATAGCCTTGAAAAATCAGCAACCTTCGATTTCACAGAGTACGATACTCCTTTTTTGTCACGTTGACGACTGATTTTTGTCAAAAAGTGGTAAAGCTACCGGTCATCGTCGTCAAACGAGACCCGGATCACCTGATGATAGACTTGCTGGGGCAAAGGCAGATCGCCAAAACCGGGCAGTCGGCCGCTGTCATAGAAGGCCGAAAACGGCAGTTGTGCTTCCACTTTTTTCTGCCCGCCAGAGACTGGCCAACCGCCTCGCCAGGTCAGCGGATCCGTGGTCATCTCCGCTGTGTATTGACGTGCACTGAAGCGAATGCCGAAGCGGTTGGGAATCACCGGCGGCAGGTCGGTCAGCCCCTGAGCGCCCCATGGGAACAGCGTTGTTTGACCGCCGCTGACCACGTATTCGTACTCATCTGGGGCCAAGACAGAAAATCCCTGACGCGCCAAGGTCTGGGTCAAAACCATGGGCGGCAGTGTCTCCGCGACGCGCAGCTGATATTCACCCAGCACGGCGGTGGGCACGAAATAAATACTCATTTCCGGGGTGACGATCGCCCGGGGTGCTTGGCGCAACTGGCTGCCCACAGTTTGGCGGATCTTCTTAAACGTCACGACATCCCCTGAAAAATCATCAGTCCCGGGCGTGTAAAGCCCGACACTGCGCTGATCAATGGGCAAAGGCTGCTGAGCCACGAGCAGCGGCGGAATGTCCGCTGTCCGCGGAGCGGTGGTAAAATCAGTCAAATACCGCTCCCGCTGGCCATTGGTGGTCAACGCCATGGCCGGTAAATCTGGATGTTCCAAGACTGCATTGCCGTCATCCCATAACTGGGGCGTCAGCACTTCTTGCCCGGTCACCTGATAGCCTAGCTGAGCCTGGAGCTGACCGGGCACAAAGATGTAACGCTGGCCGGCAATCATCACCGTTTGGGAGGCAAAGTTTTTCCCCTGAACGGTGATGCGCACCGGCGCGATTTCAGTCGTGGGCAGCAGCGGATTGACGAAGTACCGCAGGATTTGAGTAAACAGCAAATGCTGTTGTTCCCCCGTTAACTGCTCCCAGGTCGGCCGATTCAACTGCTGTGGATTCATCATTTGCGCCGCTGCTCCCTTCTTGCGATTTTCCGTTTCCGCCGGGCATCCACTTTGATCGCCTTGCGAATCTTATTCTTATATCCGGGCATGCGCTTCTTCTTTTCCTTGGCCACCATGCCCTTGATACTGGGGTCAATGGCCTGGGCGACACCCTGCCGATCCCGGCGGCGGTTGCGGTCATTAGCCGCCACCAGTTCGCCGTCCTTCAATTCTTCCGGTACGAAACTGATGCCTAAGCCTTCGATTTGGGCCACTTGCTGTTCCTGCTCCGGATCATAAAGAGAAATGGCGGTACCGGCCAAGCCGTTCCGGCCGGTCCGGCCCACGCGATGGATAAAGAATTCCGGGTCCTTGGGGAAGTCATCGTTGATCACCAGCGATACGCCCGGAACATCGATTCCCCGGGCCGCCAAATCGGTGGCGACAACATACTGATACTGCAAGTCGCGGACTTCCTTCATTGTCCGCCGTCGTTCCCGCGGGGGAATATCCCCATGGATCTTGGCGACTTTCAATCCCTGTTTTTGCAGATAATCATAGAGTTCATCGACCCGCTCTTTCGTATTGGCAAAAACCAGCGCCAAAAACGGTTGGCCGATGTGCAATAAGGTATTGATGATCCGGTTGTGATCCCGGCCCTTGGTGGCCAGCAGGATATTCTTGATGGTTGGGGAAATCACTGACTTTAAGGCCACCCGCACCATCTCCGGACTGTGCATGTACTTGCGCAAAAACGGCTGCAGCTTTTCTGGAATCGTCGCCGAGAAAACCAGCATCTGTAATTTGGTCGGCATCGCCGAGGCGATATGGTCGACATCGGTCAAAAAGCCCATGTCCAGAGACATGTCGGCCTCATCGACAACAAAATACCGCGTGGTCTGCACCTGCAGCACATGACTGGTCACGAGATCTGCCAACCGGCCGGGGGTCCCGATAACCAGCTGGGGCTGGCGGTGTTCGATTTTCTCCACCAGCCGCTCCTTATCGGTACCGCCCACAGCGAGCAAAATTCGGGTTTGGGGCTCCTGGCGGCTGACGAGTTGTTCCGCTGCGTCCTTCAACTGCTCCGCCAATTCCCGACTCGGAGCGGTGATGACCGCCTGAACGGTGTGTTCCGCCGTTTGAATACCAGCCAGAATCGGTAACAGGAAAGCATGGGTCTTGCCGCTGCCGGTCTCTGCTTGACCCACGACATCCTTGCCCGCCAAGATGGGCGGTAAAAGTGCCTCTTGGGCATCCGTCGGCGTGGTGAAGTGAATCGCGGTCAGTGCCTGATTTAAGAAATCAGGGAAATTATATTGAGCGAATGTGCTCATCTAGTGAAAACTCCTCTCCAGACCCGAGCGCTTAGTCGTGCCAAGCGGCCACGAGGGTCTGCAACTGCTGAATCATGGTGTCGATTTCTGCCTGGTCTTTGGCCTTGGCCCCGCTGGCCAGCGGATGGCCGCCGCCGTCGTGGGCTTTAGCCAATTCATTGATCACCGGTCCTTTAGAACGCAAATGTACGCGATAGGGTCCAGCGGGGTTTTCCACGAACTCCAACCACGCCTTGACGTCCCGCAGGCGGCCAGGGGTGGAGACGGCGGCCGAGGCATCATCATTGCTGATACCCAATTCCTTTAACGCCGCCTGGGGAATGATCACCCAGGCCGCCCCGTGGTCATCCACCTGCAAATGGTTGAACACATAGCTCTGCAGCCTGGCCTGGCCTAAATTAATTTCGTTCATCCGCTGGGAAACATCTGCCGGGGAAAAGTCATAGGTCACGAGTTCACTGACCGCTCGGAATGTCTTGCTCGTGGTTGCCGGATATAAGAAGCGGCCGGTATCGCCGACGATACCGGCGTAGAGCAGCCGGGCAGCGGCGCCGTTCAACTTGAGCAGGCCGTGGCCGGCGTGGAACAAATCCACAATGATTTCCGAACAGCTGGACGCATCAACGTCCACATAAGTGATATCCCCGTAAGGATCATCATTGGGATGGTGATCGATCTTTATCAAGGCTTTCCCAGTGCTGAAGCGCTGATCGCAGATTCGGGGGGTATTGGCAGTGTCAGTCACGATCACCAGAGCGTTTTGATACACGTCGTCGGCCACCGTATCCATCGTGTTCAGCCAGCCCAGATTGCCAATATCCGCACCCACGGCATAGACTTTTTTTTCTGGGAAGGACAGCTTCAGCATCTCCGCCAGACCGCCCTGGGACCCGATCGCGTCAGGGTCCGGATGCTCGTGGCGATGAATGATGATCGTATCGTACGCTTGGATCGTCTTGATAATTTCCGTCAATCTTGCTTCATTAACAGCCATTTATTCTTCCTCCAGTATTTGACACACCACGAACGCCTTGGCACTGAGCACGTGTTCCGCACTCACAGTAATTTCCAGCTTGGCCGAGCGCCGGCCCAGATCCAGTAATTCCGGCACGATTTGGACGCGATGTTCCAATTGAATCAATTTTAAATAATTGACCGTGATCTGTTCGATCAGCGATCGTTTTTGATAATTATGTTTTAAGAAATCCTGGGCGACATCCGTGATCATTTCGGACAAGACGCCAACCGCGATGGTCCCCAGTGAGTTGGTCATCTGGGGAGTAACGATCGTCTGCCAGCGGCGATTGTCTTCGTTGGTCCGCAAACTCGTGTGGATCGCATCAAAAAACGTGTCGCTGCCCTCGCTCTGATGACCCGGGGTGGGCAGATTGCGCATGACATCCGTCCGGGTGACAATCCCCAAGAGTCGAAACTCCGCGTCTACCACAGGAATCATTTCAATGCTGTTCCACGCCATCAAGTGGGAAACCGAAGCAACGCTCATTTCTTTGCGCACCGTGACCGGATTCTTAGTCATCACTCGGTCCAGCGTGGTTTCCGCCGACGCCGTGAGCAGATCTTTCGCGGTAATCACCCCGACCACCCGCATGTCGCGAGCAACCACCGGGAAGCGGGAATGCTTCACCGCCTTGGCCAGCTGGCGATAGCGGGACACCGTCTCGTCTTGCCGGAGATAAGCCGTCTGGGCGATGGGCACATAGGCATCGGCCACCGTGACGATTTCTTTCTTAATTTGCTGATCAGAAATCGCCCGATTGATGATCGTGGCCACTGTGAAACTGTCGTAGTTTGAGCCGATCAAGGGCAGCGCCGCCTTGTCAGCGGCGGCGACCACCGCCGGACTGGCGGTGAATCCGCCAGTGATCAAGACCCCGGCCCCGTTGCCCAGGGCCATCAGCTGCGCGTCCTCTCGGTTACCGACGATGAGCATCGCCCCTGGGGTGATATAATCGCGCATCGCATCGGTGGTCATTGCCCCAATCACGAAGCGGTCCAGCCGATGCTGCAGCCCAGTTTCCCCGCCAAACAGCGTGCCGTCAATGATCCGCAAAATATCGCCGAAGGTCAGGTTCTTGATGTCCCCGCGAATGGTTTTTTCCACGCGAATCGTCCCGACTCGGGGCACCGTCGCGACCAGCCCCTCGGTTTCTGCTGACTTGATTGCCCGGTAAGCCGTTCCCTCGGAGACCCCCATCTGGCGAGCTACGCTGCGTACCGATATTTTTTGACCAATATCAGTATCCGCGATATATTGGATAATTTTTTCGTGTTTTGTTGCCACTGCCACCCCATCCATTTCTGAGAATCAGTATACCATAGGTGCTAGTCAAACACGGGCAGGGTGAGGTTCTCCATGGTCACCGGCACGAGACTGGAGACCGTGACGCCCAGCAAGCGAACACCATTAGCCAGGATGGCAGCGCCATATTTTTGCCAGAGTTGCAGGGCAACGCTGGTAATCAGCTGGGCATCCTGGGTCGGTTCCTTCAGCGTCACCCGCTTGGTTTCTGTATTAAACTCCCCGTCCCGCATCTTTAACGTCACCGTGCTGCCCTTGCGCTGCTTGCTTTGCAGCAATGCCGCCACTTCCTGAGCCAACGTCGTGATCCGGCGCGTGCTGGCTTCATCCGAGGTCAGAAAAGGTGCAAAGGTGCGCTCCTTGCCAATCGACTTGCGTTCCCGGGCATAGGCCACCGGCCGGTCGTCAACACCGCGAATGCGGCGATACAACATATAACCGAATTTACCAAAAGCATCGGTGAGTTGGGTCAGCGTCAGCTGGCGCAACTCCGCCCCGGTGGTAATGCCCATCGCCAACAAACGCGGTGCCGTCTTCTCCCCGACCCCCTGAAACTTGCGAATCGGCAGGCGGTCCAGAAATACCGGAGCCGCCGCCGGCGTGATGATCGTACGGCCGAAAGGCTTATTAAAGTCTGACGCCAGTTTGGCCAAATACTTATTATACGAAATTCCCACCGAACAGGTCAGCCGAGTCTCCTGGCGAATCGTGCGTTGCAGATAGGCCGCCGCTCGCACCGTCTGTGACCATTCCGGGAACCGGGCGCCCACGTCCAAATACGCCTCATCCAAGGCCAATGGTTCGATGAAGGGGGTGACCCGATGCATGATTTGGTGCACCTGAGCAGACACACTGCGGTATAACGGAAAATTAGGCGGCTGCCAAATGACCGGCTCCCCGGCTAGGAGCTGAGCCGCCTGATTGGCCGGCATCGCCGAGTGAACGCCGAAAGACCGGGCGACATAGTTGGCGGTGGTGACCACTCCCTTGCCGTGGGTTTCCCGGGGGTTGCGCGCGATCACCAGCGGCCGGCCGACAAATTCAGGATGCTCCCGTTCCTCCACCGAAGCATAGAAGGCATCCATGTCGAGGTGAATGATGCGGCGGTCGTTGTGTTGAATAATCGGTAATCGGCCTAGCATGGCTGCTCTCCTTTCTCGCTAGCAGCGGAAAAAACGCGGGGCCACCCCCGTGGAGTGCACCTCGCGTTTTGATCCTATTTCGTCGTGTCGCCCTGCCAGATCCACTGCCGGTGATCCCGGGCCAGCAGATCATCTGCTTGTTGCGGCCCCATGGTCCCGCTGTTGTAAAAGGCTAAGCCGTCCGCTTTGTCATTGTCCCAAACAGTCCGAATGGCATCAATGAAGTGCCAGCTGGCCGCCAATTCCGCCCAGTGGGTGAAGGTGAGCTTATTGCCGTCCAGAATGTTCAGCATTAACCGCTGATAGGCTTCTGGTGCTTTGGCTAATTCGTCCTGATCCAACGCATGGTCCAGGGTGAACGGACTCACGGCATCGCTGGTGCCGATCTCTTTACCGTTCAAAGTCAGGTGCATCCCGGTCTCCGGTTCAATGATCAGCGTCAAAACGTTCGGCGCGACATGAGTATCATTGACTGTCGGCAAAATATTGTCGCTGGTCGGCTTAAAAACAATGTCGATCCGCGATTGCTTGGCCTTCAGCCGCTTGCCGGTGCGGATATAAATCGGCACCCCGCGCCACCGATCGTTGTCGATGTCCACCCGGCCGGCCACGTAAGTTTCCACTGTGGAATCGGACGCGATATTGTCCTCTTCCCGGTAAGACAGCCCAATATCATCCCCGCCAAGATATTGGCCGCGGACAAATTCGTCGTGCACTTGGGTCGGCGTATACGGTTTGATGGCAGACAATACCGCGCGCTTCGCTGCGTGAATCGATGCCGCATCGTATCTCGCCGGTTTCTCCATCGTCAGCATGGCAATGATTTGGAAAATATGGTTCTGGACCATATCCCGCAGGGCACCGGCGGTCTCATAATACCCGGCACGCTCTTCGACACCAATATCTTCGGCCAAAGTGATTTGAATATTATCGATGAAGTCCTTGGACCAAGCATGGCCCAGCAGTGGATTGGCAAAGCGCAACGGCATGATGTCCTGCACCATTTCTTTACCCAAGTAGTGATCGATCCGATAAATTTGTTCCTCGGAAAAAGCTTGGGAAATATCATCGTTCAATTGCTTCGCGGTGGCAAAATCCCGACCGAAAGGCTTCTCCACGATCAAGCGATTGAACCCTTTGGCAGACAGCAGCTGCTCGGATTTGACATGTTCCGCAATGGTCGCGAAGAACCGCGGGGCCATCGCCATGTAAAAGACCCGATTACCGTCTAAGGCATATTGCTTGTCCAGCTTTTCCGCCAAATCCCGCAACGTGACATAATGGGCAGCGTCGGTCACATCGTGGGACTGATAGTAGAAATGCTCCGCAAATTCAGTCTTTTGATGCGCTGACCCCGGCGCTCCCACCAGCGACTGCTTAATGATGTCGTGGTAATGGTCGTCGGTCCAGGGGCGCCGCGCGGTACCGATCACGGCGAAATGCTTAGCCAGCCGGCCCTGATAATACAGACCGTACAGCGCTGGATAAAGCTTACGCTGGGCCAAGTCGCCCGACCCGCCAAAAATGATGAATAATGCCCGTTTTTCAGTCATGTTCAACCTCTTTTTCTATCTATACGTATAGATTGATATCGGCCTCGCGGTATCGCCGCTGAGCCCCTTCTCTTTGATTATAGTACAAGCCGGTCACGTGGTCTGACAGCTGCACGCTGAACTCTGGATCCGTCGGCCGATGCGCCACCATGTCCAGAAACCGTGGAACATCGAAGTTTTGCCCAAAAACAATCGCAAATGCCTCGGCCTGGTGGATCGGCAAATAGAGATACACGCTCAGGCTGCGCTGGGAATGGCGTGTTTGGTTAATGGTGAACCCGGCCTTGCGGATCCGCCGCTGCCATTGAATGATGGGGCCGATAGCCGCCTGCATCCGGCGCAGGGCGTCGTCAATATCCCACAACTCATGGGTCGCATCAAAAATCGCATCAGTGGGATAATCCCGTAAGTAATCGTGGAAAAAGCTGGGGGCTGTGGCATGTTTTTGGTAATAGCCCCGCCCCTGCTCGTGATCAATGAGCCGCTGCAGCACGACCAGTTGGTCCTGCCGTTTCTGGGCCAGCCGGGCAAAGGCGGGGAATTCACCCGCGCCCTGCTCAGCCAAAATTTCTTCCGTCCGTTCATCGATCAGCTGCTGGACAAACTGCAGATCTTCCAACTGCGCATGGGCCACGTACTGGCGCATGCGATCAGCGGATACGATCTGGCCCACATGCTGTAATCGCCGGCGATGTCTTGCCATCACGCATCACCTCTATCTAAAGTAGTCACTTACTATTGTATAGAGAACGTGGGTTTGCTGCAAGTCACTGGTTTTCCGGTGCTTTAGTCAACCGTTTGATTTGCGGTGCCTGGGTGCTGAGCAGCGCTGTGATTTGGTCAGCGGTTGCCAGCAAATGCAATGTAGTGACCCGCACGCTGCCGCCGTAAAACGTTACGGCGACCGTGTCTTTTTCCGGTACCAGCAGATAACCGGTCAGTCCGCTATAAGCCCGGGTCGCCAGCATACCATTGATCACGGCAAAGTCGGCCAAGCCCTGGCGCCAGAGGGTCAAAAGAATCAGCACGGCGGCGACAAACAATCCGCTGATCAGATATTCCTGACTGGTATGCTGCCAAAACGGCACCACCAGCATGACCAAGGCCACCACCCACAAGAGTATTGTAAACCACCAGCGGCGTTTTGCTTTAATGCGCAGAGCCCGTCGTTCGATGACGACCACGATGGTCAAAGCGACCACGATCACACAATATAACAAAGTCATGGCGGCACCTCGCTTTCTAAAACAGAAACCCTTCGAAAAAGGCTTAGATGCCTTCTTCTCAGGGTTCCAAAAGGGTTTGAGCAATTAATCCAAGTGGGCCACGCGGACAGTATCCCGGGCAATCATTAATTCTTCGTTGGTCGGGACCAGCATGACCTTGACCTTGGAATCATCAGTGGAAATCAAGCGTTCCTTGGCCATGACGTCATTACGTTCCGGATCAATCTTCGCACCCATATAATTGAGCTTGTTGACGATCCGCGCCCGCATCTTGATATCGCCTTCGCCAATGCCGGCGGTGAAGACCAGAACATCCAGGCCGCCCATGATGGCGGTGTAAGACCCGATGTACTTAATGATTCGGTTGACAAAGATATCAATGGCCAGCTTGGATTGCGGCCGGGTATCGATGGTTTGTTCCAGTTGGCGCATATCCGGAGACAGTTCAGAAAGCCCGAGAATACCAGACTTCGTGTTCAAGATATCCACCATCTGGTTAGGATCCGTGATATTCAATTTGCCCATCAGATAAGCGACCAGGGACGCATCAATATCGCCCGAGCGAGTGGACATCGTTACCCCGGCCAGCGGCGTGAAGCCCATGGACGTATCCAGAGACTTACCATCTTTAATGGCGGTGACCGAAACCCCGCTACCCATGTGCAGCGTGATCATCTTCAGCGACTTCAAATCCGCATGGAGCAGTTCAGCTGCCCGCGCAGAAACGTACCGATGGCTGGTCCCGTGGGCGCCATACTTGCGGGCACCGTATTTGCGGTAGTATTCCATGGGAATACTATACAGATAATTCTCCTGGGGCATGGTGGAATGGAACGCCGTGTCAAACACGCCCACCTGGGGCACATTCGGCAGCAGTTTCGCAAACGCCTCAATACCGCCGGCTTCAGCCGGGTTATGCAGCGGCGCAAAATCCGCCAAATCCTTGACCTTTTGGATATTCTCCGGTGTCATCAGCGCCGAATGCTCAAATGTTTCGCCCCCAGCAACGATTCGATGACCGATGCCTTGAATTTCGTCAAAGCTGCCGATAATTTTGCGATCGATCAGCGTAGCCATCAATTTTTTGACCGCCTCTTCAGCGTTCTTGATGTCGCCCACTTCTTTGGTTTTTTCGCCATTGAATTTTACTGTAAAAACCGAGTCGCCCAGACCCATCCGGTCCAGCATACCTTCCGCAATCACATGCTCTGCGGGCATATCATACAGCTTCCACTTTAAAGTTGAGCTGCCCGTGTTCACCGCCAAAATTTTCATTGATGTTTAACCTGCTTTCGTCATGAGCTGATTCCAGCATACGCTAAAATCGCTTACTTGGGTAAGATTAATGATTGGTCTTGATGTTATCTTTGCGCCAATCGCGTACGTTTTGGAAGAATTCTGCAACGCCCCGGTGGTCGTCCGGATTAGGGATCCCTGCCAGCAGGATCTGTTTTGCCTGCTGAGCCGCGCCGCCGTGTTTTTGCAGCACAAGGATCGATTTTGCCACGTTCTCATCCTGGAACAAGCCCTTGGGCAATTCCAGCAGCGCTTGAATGTACGTCTGCTGGGCCATCCAAGCGGTCAAGCCCCTGGCTTCCTTCGAATTAAATAACGCCGTGGGAATAATGAAGAAGCCGAAACCGCCATCCTGAACGTAATGCATGCCTTGTTCGATAAACAAGTGGTGGGCAAAGGAATGGCCCTCTTCAGCTCGGGTGGCAAAGTCTTTTGCGACGTCGTCCAATGGATAATAACCCACTGGCGGCTCGTTGACGACCATGTCGACCGGCGGAACGACTAATGGCGCAATACCGTCTTGGTGGAACCATTCCACTGACTCGTTCAATTGCCGCGCAAAGGCATCGGCCACGGCCAGCAAGTCTTCATTGTTGTCCACCCCATAGCCGTGCCGGTGGGCGTCCCCGGCCAGCGGCAGCTGCCGCATTACGGTGAGCAGCAGATTGCCGGTGCCGACACTGGGGTCCAAGATCGTGGTGCTGGGCGCACCAGCCAAAATCACGTCCGCAACGGTCGCCACCAGAGTGCCGATCGCCTCTGGTGTAATCATCAAATTGGCGTCAATCTTTGCTTCCCGCATTCCCTTGACGATCGTTAATTGGATCGCTGTTTGCGTTGCCGTCAACCCCACTGCTGCTTTAGCTGCCTTGAACCGGTCCCCCAGTGCAGTTAATTGGGCAATGGTGGCTGCAGTCGGCGCCCCATTTTCCACGTGAATCTCGTTATTATTAAGGTTCGCCAACTCTTCTGGCAGCGCCGCCCAATAAGAGACCCGCAAGTCATCGCTGAGGGTCGTGATCGCCTCGTCCAAAGGTGCAAAAACCTGTTGTACTGTGTCTGCCTCTGCCAATTTGATCTCCTTCCAAAAAACAAAAATACACGAATAATTGTAACATTATCCATGCATTTGACCAACTGGTATTTTACTTGTGAGATGCCGGCTTATTGGGAATGGAAACGGTAATCAATAGATTTTATCCAAGGACCGGTTTTGTTCGAATTTGCTGGGCATTAACGTGACGTATACTTTGCGTTCCTTGTAGTGCCATTCAGCATAACGGCCACGACCCAACTCAATTTGGCCCTGCTGCCTGCCCTGGCCGATCAACTCCTTGGCGATCAGAAAACTGCCGTCAAACTCCTGATTGGCGATGAGTTCGTGCCACGCCTGGACCCGATTGGCGCCTTGGCTGACGGTCATTGCCAGCAGGCTGAACAGCAGAGTCGTCAGGACCAGCGCGGTGGGCAGGATCATGCCTCGGCGGGAGCGCCCCAGCAATCGGCAGATCAATTTCATAAATCACTCCTTTCTGGTGCTGAACATCGGGCAAATGCGCGCGCACCCGCAACAACCGGGAGCTGACCAGGGAAAACTTCACCTGGTGGTCAGCCAAATTGGTGATGATTGGTTCATGGCCCTCGCTGGATTGATTTTGTGCACGAATCTGCCAATTGCCTTTCGCATTCCGATACGTATTCAACTGGTGGGTGGTCTGGGCTGTGCCGATATTGCTTAATTCCACGACGTTGCCGCCGCTGCCGATTTTTACCACTATTTTGTCATGCAAATACTCCGCTAGATCATTCGTGCCCAGGTACCAGCCGAACCGATCGACACCCAGCCCTTGCGTTTGTTTGCTCGCCACTGCATAATGCACGATCATGGCCGCCAAGCCGCAGAAGGCCGTCACGATCAGCAGTGCCATCAGCGTCTCGAACAGCGTGAAAGCGGCCCGGCGTTTCACCATGACCATTGCCCTTGGAAAACAGCGCTATGACCAATCACCGCATCGGTTGAGACTTGGGCATGGAACACTTGCTGTCCCTGGTGCAAGGTGACGATTGGCCGGTCTGGTCGGCGAAGTGCTGAAAGCAACGCAGCGTTCAATGCGGCTTCCTGCTGAGCCTGGCTCAGCTGGCGATTGACTTGAGTGGTGGTCACCATATACAGTACAACCACCGCAGTCAGCACGAAGAGCGCCGTCAGCGCCTCAGCCATCAGAAAGCCGTTACGTCTTTGTTTCAATCAATCGTCCCCATTTCATTTGGACTGTGATTTGATATTGCGTGCGGGTCGCAATCTCTTGAAAGGTCCAAGTGCAGTTCTCAACCCCATGCGGCCCGATCTTCGGATTGGTTCGATTCACCGTCGCCGTGAGTGTGGCCGGAATATCGATCCAATCCTTGGCCTTGGGTGGTTCGTCCCGCGGCGGTTTTGGTGTTTCTGTTTCCTGCTTGACGAAAATATACCGGGCCGCCTGCACGGTGGGGCCTAATTCGATGTGGTAATTTTTCTGCGTCAGCCGGGCACGGTTTTCATATTTTTCGTAGGTCGCTTTGAAGCGGTCTAGGAATGCCCGGGTGGCAGTGGCGCGGCCAAGTGTTTGCACGTGCGGGACGGCGAGTAGTCCGAGGGCACACACGCAGGCGACGACGATGAGGGTTTCGGCGAGGGTGAAGGCGGGGCTAGCTTTGTTCATTTCCAGGCTTATCAGAAGTCTGCAGAGATACTTCCCCAGTGTCTTTATCGAGCACAAATTTTTTATTCGCATCGTCGAACTGTTTTTGTGACAGATAATTCTCGTCTTTTAAGACCTTGAAGCTGTCTGGAAATTTGCCGTCGTTATCGCTAGCATAAATCGTGACTTGATTCTGAACCGTACTCATAAAGGCATCCGCCGTTTGAGTCGTCACCTTTTTTTGTTGATTAATCAGACCCGGCAGGACCAGTAACAGCAGCGCTGCGATGATGAAAACGACCAGCAGCATTTCCAAAAGCGTGAAACCCTTCCGTTCCTTCCGCTTCGCCATCCATTGCTTCTTAACCAATGTCATCATGATAATTCCTCCATTTTCTTCGTTTAATTAATTCAAAATCTGCATCTGCCCATAAATCGGCAGCAGCAATTCACCGTAAATGCACAGCACTGACAACGCCACCAGCAAAAAGCAGGCCGGTTGAATCCGCGTAATCAGCTTATCAATGCGGGTCAGCATCTGCTCGTAGTACTGGTCGGCCAAAACCTCCAGTTCCCCCGCTAGTTCTTGGGCACTGCTGCCCTGGGCCAGAAGGCTGGCGACTTCGCTGGGAAAATAAACCAGGCGGTCGACAATGGTCACAAAGCCCGTACCGGTACGAAACTCCGTCTCCATATCTTTGAGCAGCGCAGCAACCAGCGAGCCTTCACCGAAGGCACTCTGCAGCGCAATGATTTCCTTCATCGTCCAACCGTTGCCCAGCAGCATACTCAAGTCATAGAGCAGCGTGTGATAAATATAGCAACGCAGTGTGCTGCCGACCACGGGCCAGTGGAAAATGCGGGCAACTCGCTGACCAGTCATCGGCGCGTGCCAGCAACGATAGCCGGACCACCCGAGCAGACAGCCAACCAGTACCAGCACCCCGAAACCAGTCGTCAGCCAGCGGCTAAACCCGGTCTCCCCGGTCATCCCCAGCGCCGCAAATTGCGGTCGAATCACCAGGCGGACCAGTAAGAGAATCATGCCTACAAAGCCCAGCAGAAACATGGGGTAGACACAGGCCTTTTGCAGCTTTTGCATCCGTTGGCGCTGGCCTTGCTGGAAGCGGCCCACCCGCATCAAGAAATGGCTCAGCCGGCCATTGGCCTGGGCCATGGCGACCTGATCGCATAACGGCGCCGAGAAGCCCACCTGACGCATGCCTGCAGCCAGACTGGAGCCGTCCCGCAGCAAATGACCCAACCGGCGAGCGGCGGTACGCAAGGTCGGCCGGGTGCGGGCGATATAATCGATGGCCACCGGCAGGGCCAGGCCGTGCTGCAGCATTTTACCTACCTGGACGATGAAGAACGTTTCTTCCTGACACTTGATCTTCGCCGGTCGTTTAGCCATATTGAAACTGCACCGCCGTTTCCCGCGAGATTTGCCCGTCTCCGTAAAGGGTCCGCAGAGCCTGCTGCCAGGCAATGAAACATTGCTGGGGCTGTTCGATCAGTTGAGCCAGGGCTGTTTGGGACGCCGTGTCGCACAATAACTGCGGCGGCCCATTCTGCCCTGGCAGCAGGCGCTGATACACTAACCCGGTCAGACTGTTGCGCAGCACCTCGGCCGGCAGACCCATTTGCAGCATGCGCCCAATGATCCCGCCAGTGGTCCGCGCGTGGATCGTCGTAAAGACCGAATGGCCGCTGAGAGCGGCTTCGAAGGCCAGTTTTGCAGTGGGCGCGTCCCGGACTTCGCCGATGATCAGCACGTCCGGCCGTTCGCGCAGGGCAGCCTTCAACAACACAGGATAGGTCATACCCGCCGTATCGTTCACCTGCACCTGTTTGATCCCGGGATGGGCAATTTCCACTGGATCTTCAATTGCCATTACGACTTGCTGCCGGGCAAGCTGCGCCGCCACCTGGTACATCAAGGTTGTTTTTCCCGAGCCCATCGGCCCGGCAAACGCGATCAAGCCTCGCTGCCGAGCTAAATCACAGAGCAGGGCAAACTGGTTCGGAAAAAACAAATGCGGTTCTTTGGTCAGCGGATAAAGAATCCGCAGCACACTGCTTTCCCGTTCCAGATAATCTCCCACCGTCGCCACGCGGACATTGAGCTGTGGGCCGTAACGCCACATCCCTGATTGGGGCCGGCGGGTCTCACTGACATCCAACTGCGCCAAATACTTCAGTGCATTGATTACCTGCTGGCCTTCTGCCAACGACAATGCTGCGACCGTCTCCAAACCACTGACCCGCCGCCAGATCACGGCATAGCCGTTGCGGTCCGGTCGTAAATAGATGTCCGACACGCGAGCCGTAATGGCAGGCGCCATGAGTTGCTTGGTTACATCCATTGTGTGTCCACCCCCCTGCACCTATTAAGTACGTGAACCAGCGGAAAAATGCGAAAAAAAATCCTCCGAGTAAAAAAATTACTCGAAGGATCGCATCAGCCCAATTTATGATTGATGATGCTGTTCTAAGGGGTGCTGGCCACGGCCCAAGGGCAGCGGCGTCTCGGCCACCGGCTGATTGATGGCCAAACTCTTCAGTTTGCGCATCGTCTGCACGTAGGAACTGATCAGCACGATCAACGATCCGAGCCAGGCCAGCGGATTCGCCGCGGAGGCACCAGCAAATCCAAAAAGATGGACAAGGATCAAGCCGGCAAAGGTCCGCATCACGAGCTCCATCACCCCAGCAATCGTCGGCACCATGCTTTGGCCCAAACCCTGCAAGGTATACCGTACGATGAAGAGAATCGCTAAAAGAAAGTACATACTGGCATTAAAATGGAAATAAATTTGCGCCATGCTGGTGATATGCGGCTGATGATTACCCACAAACATATTCACCAAGGGACGGCCAAGTAAAATGATACTGGTCCCTAAAACAATGGAGACAGTCACCGAAGTGATCAACGCCTTCTTCACACCCTGGCGAATCCGATCATAGTGCCGAGCCCCTAAATTCTGAGCGGCAAATGTCGCCATTGTGATGCCAAAGGACATCGCCGGCATGGTCGCCAGACCATCGATCCGGGCCGCTGCAGTGTACGCCGCCACGGACTGGGACCCCAGCGTATTCAGCATGATCTGGATGATCAAGGAACCAATCGAGATGATCGATGCCTGGAAACCCATGGGCAAACCAATACGAATATGCGGAAAAATTTGTTTGGTCAGACCGCGAAAATCCTTACGCCGCAAGACAAGGACCGGTACCCGCCGCCAAATATAAAGGCCGCTTAAGACCGCCGATAACCCCTGAGCGGTCAAAGACGCGTACCCCGCCCCGGCGACCCCCATGTGGAACCCGAGGATGAACCAAAAATCCAAACCAATGTTCACGATACAGGCTAGAATCAGGAAAATCAGCGGCGTCCGGGAATCGCCCAGCGCGCGCAACATATTGGCAAATAAATTGTAAAATACAGCGATTACAATCCCGCCAAACAGGACTGAGATAAAACTGGCTGCATCGTGAATAATGTCTTCCGGCGTCTGCATCAGCCGCAGCAGTGGCATCGTGAAAGTCAAACTCAGCGCGGTCAATACAGCGGAGATCACGAGAGAAATCACAATACTGGCCGCAAAGGATTTCTTCACACCTTGCAAATCCCGTGAACCATAACGCTGCGCCGTAACGATGGCCAACCCGGCCGTGGTGGACTGGGCAAAGCCAATGATCAGCATGAACAAACTCCCGGTGGACCCCACAGCCGCCAAAGCTTGCACACCAATTGTCCGGCCCACGATCAGCGTATCGATCACCGTATACATTTGTTGAAAAATATTCCCAATCAACAAGGGAATCGTGAACCAGATAATCTGTTTGAGAATTGGTCCCCGGGTCAAATCATGCATGCTGCCGTCTACCCCTTTTACGTTATAATTACACAATCCTACATCATTGGTCCGGCAGTTTAAAGGGCCTAAAGAAAAAAGCAGACCGATATATCAGTCTGCTCTAAGTAGTCAAGCTGTAAACGTTTCTACAAATCAGCCGCGCTGACTCGTAAAGGCGGCCTCAATCTTTGCCAAATCCAAGTGGGCGGTATCCGGGAAGAGCAAATCTGCTTTGCCCAGAACCTCCGGTTTGCCCACACCAACGGCAAACATACCAGCGGCCTGAATACCTTCGATCCCAGCGACAGCATCTTCCAAGCCAACCGTATTGGCATACGGGGTATGGATCAAATCAGCCGCTTTTTCAAAAATCTCTGGATCCGGCTTGCCCTTGGTCAGGGTCGCCGGATCAACAATGGCTGAAAAATATTCGGCCAAACCCAAGCGATCAATGATATACGGGGCATTCCGGGACGCCGACGCCAATGACATCGGATAGCCCGCCTTGGTGATTGCCTTTAAGAAGTTGCTGATGCCCGGCAAAATATCTGCTGGCGTCATCTGTTTGATCAATGACTTATATAAGTCATTCTTCTCAGTGGCATATTCCAGCTTCTCTGTGTCGGTATAAGCATTTTCCTTGCCGCCGAACTTCAGAATCACGTTCAAGGAATCCATCCGGGAAACACCCTTCAGTCCTTCATTCACTGTGGGATTGATATCAATCCCCAGTTCATCGTGGGCCACTTGTTTCCAAGCCGCATAATGGTACTTCGCGGTATCCGTAATCACGCCGTCTAAATCAAATACAAACCCTTTAATCATCAAGTCACGTCCCTTTCTTACTACTGCTTTCTATCTATTGTACCGCATCACTCATGGACTGTGGCCGATAGTTCGGTGGGCTTGTCATACAACCATACCGTCAGCGGCGCACCCTTCAGCAATTGCAGCGTGCAGCCAGCGGCATTCACGCTGACCCGAATGATCCGGTCCCGATAATTGATGGCGAAGGCGTACTTCTCCCAATTTTTGGGTAAGAAAGGCTTGAATGACAGCTTGTCCGCGTGTTGGCGCATACCGGCGAAACCTTGAACAATAGCCAGCCAGCTGCCGCTCATGGACGTGATATGCAAACCGTCGTCGGTATCGTTGTTGTAATTGTCCAGATCCAGTCGGGCCGTCCGCTGATACAATTCCACGGCCTTATCCTCCTTGCCCAGTTCCGCGGCCAAAATAGCGTGGATACTCGGCGACAGAGAAGATTCGTGAACCGTCAGCGGCTCATAGAAATCAAAGTTCCGCTCCTTTTGCTGCATCGTAAATTCATCGTTCAGGAAGTAGATACCCTGCAACACATCCGCCTGCTTAATGAACGGACTGCGCAGGATCCGGTCCCAGGACCAGTGCTGATTGATCGGCCGCTGATCCGCTGGAATGCTGCTCGCCGGACGGACGTCCTTATCCAGGAATGTATCATTCTGGACAAAGATCCCCAGTTTCTCATCTTCTGGATAATACATCCGGTCGATGATATCCTGCCAATGTGCCTTTTCTTCGTCGCTCACTTGCAGCTTGGCCAATTGAGATGTCTTAGCCTCCGGCAGCATCTTCAGCGTGTAACGCAGCGTCCAGGTGGCCATCGTGTTGGTATACCAATTGTTATTGACGTTGTTCTCGTATTCATTTGGTCCCGTTACGCCATGGATCATGTACTTGCCCTGACGCTTGGAGAAATGCACCCGATCTGCCCAGAACCGGGCAATCCCAACCAGCACTTCAATGCCGTGGTCATCCACATAACTGTGATCCCCGGTGTACTCTGTGTATTGCGCAATGGCATGGGCAATGGCCCCGTTACGGTGAATTTCTTCAAAGGTGATTTCCCACTCATTGTGAGATTCGATACCGTTGAAAGTAACCATTGGGAACAACGCGCCCTTGAGCCCCTGCTGCTGGGCATTGTGATAAGCGCCTGAGAGCTGATTGTACCGATACTCCAGCAGTTGACGCACGACCTTAGGCGGTGTCACCGACAGATACATCGGCACAATATACGCTTCCGTGTCCCAATACGTCGCACCGCCGTACTTTTCACCAGTGAAGCCCTTGGGTCCGATGTTCAAACGGGCATCATCGCCGTAATAGGTCATGAATAATTGAACCAGGTTGAACCGAATCCCCTGCTGGGCGACATCGTCACCGGCAATGACCACGTCGGCCATGTTCCAGCGCTCTTGCCAAATCTTATTTTGAGCAGCTAGCAACGCATCGTAACCTTTTTTAACCACTTGCTGCATCAGTTCCTCACCGGCAGCAACTTGCTGGTCGGTGGGCACATCCCGGGAAGTCACCACGGTGACATACTTTGTCAGGGTACTGCTCTCCCCTTCGGCTAAATGCCACGCCAAGTCTTCCTGCACGAGCAGACTGCTGTCCTCGGCTGTGCGCGTGGCTGGGGCCGGACTGGCCAGCACATTGGTCATACTCAGCGTCAGACTGAAACGGGGTACATCGTATGGGTTAGGTTTGGTAATCACCGTCAGATGGCTGGTCCCGTTGCTGTCCGCATGGCGGTCCAGCTCTTCCCAGAACATCTCTTCATAATTACTGTCTTCATTGTGGACATTGCTGTTCAACTGCGATTCCACGCGGATATCAGCATTGCCCTGAAGGGTCGTCGCCGTCATGCGGATGACGGCCGCCTGCTTCACGTCGTTGCTCATGAACCGGTCAAAACTCAGCTGGACTTGAGTGTCCGGCAGATCCACCACGAACTCACGGTGCAGTACCGCGTTGTGCATATCCAGGCTCAAGTAAAAATCGTGATAAGGGGTCTGCGCCAGATCAATCGGCACGTTGTTGATCGTCAGCGGCATACTGATGAAATCAGGACCATTGATGGCCTTGCCGAAATACTCAGGGTACCCAATTTTCCACCAGCCGACCCGGGTCTTGTCTGGGAACCAGACCCCGCCGTAATACGTCCCCCGCAGGCTGTCGCCGGAGTAACCCTCCTCGAAGTTACCGCGTAACCCCATGTAGCCATTGCCGATGGCGGTCAGGCTTTCCTGAAGCCGCATATCGTCCGTGGCTAACTTGTGGGTACGAATCAGCCAGGGATCGATGTCGAATAATCGTTTAGTCATACGTTTGCATCCTTCCCGTGGCAACATAACCGTCATTCAGACGGGTTTGCCAAAACATAATACTGATCATGATGACCGTCCAGAAAGACAAAATCACCAGTAAAGAACCGAATTCAAAATGCACAAACCCCACGAGGCAGGCCAACACGGCACCGCCGCCCATGGCGTTCAAAACGAGATTTAAGCTCTCTTTGTATTTTTGGATACTGGTCGACCGGTTGAACCGGGTGAGCCAGATGAAGAAGGCAAGGCCGAGCCACAATAGCAAGGCCGTGACAAAGGCGATGCCCCCGAACAAAGTGACAAAGTACATGGTCACCAAATTCTTATTCTCCGCATACCATTGGCGATTAAAGTACTGTTTCGCCGACTGGAACGGAATACTGGCTCGCCGCGGTACCTGAAAGGCCGCTTTGTCCTCCAGCAGTGAAAATCTCTTGGGCTGCACCGTAATACTGACCGGTCGCGATTTTGCCTGGACTTTGCTCAGGTTTTGCCCAACGATAACTTGACTATCCTGATAAAGCACGCGTCGAGTCGTCGTTTTATTCGCAAAAGCAGTCGTCAAAGCCTGATCCACAGCCTGCTTCTTGACGGCTTCCGTGGTTTTCGGCAACAAAATATCCATATTGACCTGAGTCTGCCGCCCGTAATAGACAGGCACCGGGATGATCATCAGCGCCAGTAAAATGATCCAGGTGAGAATCATTTTCAACCAGCCGAGATCATGACGGTGAATAAACATCTGCTTGGGCCGAACACTTGTCAGCCAATAATTGAACGGAAATCTGTTGCGCAAATCCATGGGAACATCCTCCTCATAATCCAGTCTTTACCCTTTGTCTTACCAAAAGGCAGCCTGGATGTGAAGCAGTAATTCGTTAGCCTTTGTCCGCCCCTGCAGTGATCCCATTGACGTAGAACTTCTGCATGATGACAAAGAGGATCGTAATCGGGATCGCGATGATTACACACCCGGCGATAAACTGGGTGAAGTACGTGGTCGATGATCCCTTGGTACTGTGGAGCATGTTGTACAGCCCATAGGCAATCGTATATGTCCGAGCATTCCCGGAAGATGACAGGATGATACCGGAGAAGATGAAATCGATCCACGGTCCGATAAACGCCATCAACGCCGTGTAAACGATCATCGGCCGAGACATCGGTAAGCCAATATGGATAAAGACCTGCCAGCGAGTGGCGCCATCAATGATGGCTGCTTCATCCATGGACCGGGGAATCGTATCGAAGAACCCCTTGGCGATATAGAACCCAAGACCGGCACCGCCGACATAGACCAAGACCAAGCCGCCCAGATTTAACATATTGAAGCTCTTCAAGATATAGTACAGAGCAATCATGGACATGAAGCCTGGAAACATGCCGAGGACCAGAGCAATCTGCAAGAATGGCTTACGGAACCGGAAGCGCAGACGAGACAACGCATAAGCCACAGAAATCGTGACGAATGTGGACAGCACCATGGAGATTACTGCCACGATAAACGTGTTGCGCATCCAATCCAGGAACGGGAATTGCTGACTGTTCAAAATACCGATGTAGTTCTGCATGGTGAATTGTTCCGGCCAGAAGGTCGACACAAAGCCGGTGTCGTTATACGAGAAACTGGCGAGAATGATCCAAACGATCGGTACGAGCCAAATGATGGCTAAAAAGACCAACAGGAGATACCGGAACGTCAAGGATAGGCGCCGTTGTAATTTATATGATTTCATAGTGATCAGCCCTCCTTAAATGCATTCGTCCGCCGGTAAGCAATCAGCGAGAAGACAGCACTTAAGATGAAGATCAAAATGCCCAAAACTGCTGATGCATTGTACCGTTGGGTTTGCCCGAAGACCAGGTTGTATAACCAGGTCACCAGCAAGTCCGTATCGCCGGCCCCGACGTAGTTGTTGTTCATCGGATACCCGCCCGTCAACAGATAGATGACGTTGAAGTTGTTGATATTGCCGATAAACTGCTGGATCAAGGATGGCGCCATAACGAACAAAATTTGCGGGAACGTGATGGAGCGGAATACCTGAAACGCATTAGCCCCATCAATTCGCGCCGCTTCAATCTGATCCTGCGGCAAGTTCTGAATAATAGCTGTCGAAACCAGCATCGAGACAGGAATCCCAATCCACATGTTGACCACGATAACGGTAATTCGAGCGACCAGCGGATTGGCCGATGCCCCGATAAAGTTGATGGGATGAGCGATCAAGCCCCAATTCAGCAAAATGTTGTTCAACGGGCCCTGAGGATCCAAGAACTGGGCCATCAACAGCAAAGAAACAAATTGCGGCACGGCATACACAATAACGAAGATCGTGCGCCAAACGCCTTTGAATTTAATCCCCTTAGATTCGATCAGCATCGCCAGCAGCACTCCAAAGAAGAAGGTAGTGGCGGTGGCACAGATCGCCCAAATCAAGGTCCAGCCTAAGACCGGGAAGAAAGTGCCGGCCAAATCACCGCTCAACACATTCTTGAATGCGGCAAAGCCAGTCCAGGAAAATCCGATCGAGTGTTTCGAATCATAGTTGGTGAAGGCCATGGAGATCATGTACAACGTTGGTAAGACCGTGAAGGCCAAGATCCCAATAATTGGAATCGTCATTAACGTGGTATGCAAACGTGAATCAAACAAGGACTTCAACTGCTCCATGTTCGTTTCAATGTGCTCACCATCACGGTTATCGATGTACAGCTTCTTCGTTGCCCGTAAATTGGTGACATACAGGAAGATAATTCCCACCAGAAGCAAGACAGCTAATACGCCGAAAAGCAGAATTGTAACTGAATTGTCCGGCAGTTTAGTAATATAAACGCCTTCCTGCTTGTCGAAAACGACCTGCTTGGTCTTGATCGCCCCAAGATTGCTCAGCATGCTGAGGGCGGAGATCCCTTGAGAAATCAACCAACCAAAGAATGCAATTTGAATGCCTAAGTAGGCAATCCCGCGGACCCACTGGCCATTTTTGAAGCTGCTGATTCCCATGAGGAAAAACGAGAGCTTCGATGCCCAGCCGCCTTTGCTCCAGACCTCTCGGTAAGTCGCTTTCGGCGGTTTTTTATCTTTACGCTTAAACATAGGCTTCCCCTTCTTTCACCGCTTAGTCCATCGCGGCCAATCGGCTTTTTATAACGCTTAAACAAAAAGGGTGAGGCACTTGCCCACCCCTTTTTCAGAACGAAATTAGTTGGCTTTAGAAATCCGTGTGACAAACGCATCAAGCTTGGCCGTGTATTGGCTTTCCTTGACGGAGCCGGTGTATGCACCATTGATCAGCGGTGTCGCGGCATCCCAGAAGGTAGCCATTTGCGGCATCTTCGGCATTAACGTGGAGTAACCAGGCTTAGACATAACCATGACCGCCTTAGCAACTGGATCGCTAGCTACTTTTTCACTGGCCTGAGTCGCTTTGTCTGTCGGAATCTGACCGGATTCTTCATAGACAATCAGTTGTGATTCCTTATTTGTAATGAATTCAGCCAAAGCAGCGGCAGCCTTCTGGTTCTTAGCATCCGTGTGAGAGTTCACTGCGAAGGCTTCAATACCCAGGAATGCTTGCATCTGCTTCTCTTCTCCGCCAATCTTGACCGTCGGATACGGAGCAACAGCAAAGTTGTCACCCAGGATCTTCTTCAGATTAGCCGCATCCCACGGGCCATCGATAATGGCCTGGGCATGACCGGACTTAAGCTGGTTCAACGCATTAGACGTCTGCATAACGCCTTTGTTATTCTTTTGAGCAGCCAGCCACTTCAAAGCATTGACCCCTTGTTCAGTATTAGCGGTGGTGCCCTTCAAGGTTTCGCCGTCCTTACCGAACAATTCAGTACCCGCAGAGAACATGATTGGATAGAAGTTGTACGAGTTAGAGAAGTCGGTGGCTAACACACCTTTAGAAGTCAGTGTATCCCAAGACTTTACATCTTCAGCAGTTAACTTGGACTTGTTGTAATAAATTGTCTGCGCTTGTTCAGCGAACGGGAAGGCATACATCTTATCTTTCCAAGTAACACCAGTGACAGAAACTTCGGTGTTGTTGGCTTTGACTGTCTTCTCAGCATCGGGAGACAGCGGATTGATGTAGCCGGATTCAGCTAACTGGCCCAACTGATCATTCGGTACTTCGAAGACATCAGCGGCCTTGGCCGGATCCTTGCCGACATCGGTCTTGGCATTGGCCGAGCCGTTAGGGCTTTGGGTCAATTTAACTTTGACATCAGGATACTTCTTGTTGAAATTCTTAACGATTGTCTTATAAAAAGGTACCTGAGTGGTATCAACCCAAAGACTGACACTGCCCTTCACTGTATCTGCACTGGATTTGCTGGATGCTGTATTGGATGAATTGGAACCACCGGAACACGCAGCCAGAGCAACGGTTGCCAGTAATGTCGTACCGACGACTGCAACTTTCTTCCATAACTTCATGATAATTCCTCCTGTGGGACCGGCTAATGCCGGTCGCCCAAAATATCTTGTGCTTTGCGGACCGCAGTACGGAAAGCAGTTTCATTTACTGGGTCAATACTGCGGTTAGCAAAACAGAAGTTCTGAAACACTGAATCATTTCTTGATTACGAATCTATTATCACAAGCAGCCGGGTCACTTGCAAGCGGTTTACCAATGATACCGGTAACAAGATGGCCCACTTCAAGGACGCCGTGAACGGCGCCATGGCGGTAACGGGCCAGATATATCACAAAAGCACCCGACTCAGCCAATCAAGGTTGAATCGAGTGCTAACATATTAGTTACTTATTTTTTCACATAAATCAGGAAACCGTTGGGGGCTAATTGCTTGTCGGCCAGCCCTTGCTTCAACGCAATTTCATCCTTATGCGTGTGTCTCAATGCGACCGGTTTCTCGCCCAAATTAAACACTCCGTGGACATGGGTGCCATGGTATTTGCGTACCAGGTGCACTAAACCGGTGATATCGTCTACTGTCCGCCAGTCAGTGTCCCCCTTGCTGATCACGTCCGCGTATTTCTGACGCAGGGCAATCAGCTTTTGGAAAAAGTGCAGCATCTCTTGATCCTGCTTCTTGGGATCCCAGACCATGCACTTGCGGCAGTCCGGATCATCATGCCCGTCAATCCCAACTTCATCGCCGTAGTAAACACAGGGCGACCCCTTTTGCAAATAGGTAAACGCTTCGGTTTGCCGCATCAAATCAGCATCATCCTTGCAGACAGTGAGCAGCCGCGGTGTGTCGTGGGAATCCAAGACATTGAACATCACTTCACTGGTCTGATCAGCGTAACGCATCTGCTGCTGATTCAACAGGTCGGCCATCGTCGTCGGCGTAATATCTTTTTTCACCACCCCGTCTTCGATCAGGGCGGTGTACGCGTAATTCATGACAGCAGAAAATTGATCGCCCTGGAGCCACGGCTGGGATGAATGCCAGACCTCCCCAAGAATGTAGAAGTCCGGCTTAGCAGCGTGGCAGACCTCGGCAAATTTCCGCCAGAAATGATGATCCACTTCGTTGGCCACATCCAACCGCCAAGCATCAATATCGAAGTTTTCGATCCAGTACTTGGCCACGGTGAGCAGATACTCCTGCACTTCTGGGTTGGCGGTGTTCAGCTTCGGCATGTGGGGCGTATTGGCAAATGTATCATAGGTAATGTTTTTGGCTTCTTCAAAATCGCCGGTCGCTTCATAGCGGGCCGGGAAGGAATGAACGTGGAACCAATTGGCGAAGCGGGATTTTTTACCCTTGGACAGGACATCCTGCCACTGGTAAGACTGGTCGCCAATATGGTTAAACACCGCATCCAGCATAACTTTGATCCCCCGCTTGTGGGCTTCATCGACCAGCTCGCGGAACAAATTTTTATCGCCAAAATCCGGATCAATTTCTAAATAATCGATCGTGTCGTACTTATGGTTCGAGTGGGCCCGGAAGATCGGGCAGAAATAAATGCCGTTGATACCCAGCTCTTTTAAGTAATCCAGATGATCGATGACGCCCTGCAAGTCGCCGCCATAGTAGTCCGTACGGCCTGGGTGCTCCTTGCTGGCCCAAGGCAGCGTCCCCGCCGGATCATTGCCGGGATCGCCGTTGGCAAAGCGTTCCGGGAAGATCTGATACCACACGGTGTGGGTGACCCATTCCGGCACTTTGATCCGGTCAATGTCGTGGAAATACGGCAGGCGGAACATCGCCGCATGTTTGATGCCCACCGGGGTGGCGGGGAAGAAACCCCGGTCGCCGTAACCGATCGTGGTCGGCTCTTTCGCGGCATCAGTCAATTCAAACCCGTATTGCACTCGTTTAGTGGCAATGCTGACGGTGACACCCCAATAATCGTATACGTCCGTTTGGGCAATGATGCGCATCGGGGTGCGGTCATAAGACCACGCATAGTCACCGTCTCGTTCTACCTGGTCATAGGGATCCCCCCAGATGCAATCGACTGCTGCGATGTCACCGCGCTTGGTGCGCAGGCGCAGGCGCAGTTCTTCAGGGGTGTACAGGCTGGCGTATTCGCTCTCAGGGCGATGATAAATTGCTGCTTTTTCCATAATTAGTTAGTTCTGCTTTCTAAAATGTACTCAAATGTATACACATCTGATCTATGGTGGCACTTTAGATTTAGACCATTAAGAGCACATTGTGTTTAGTCAATTCCGTAATTGCCGGCACCCCCATCTGATCAGACGAGTATGGAGCGCACAGCGCCGACTAGAAATCATCTCTGAACGGTTTCCCATTCCGGCGTAAGCCCCGCCGCATATTGAATCAAATTTTGAACAGCGGTATCGTCTCGGTCAATGATGAGACCGCACTCGTAACAGCGGTACACGTCATGCTGGTGGTAAATGCTGTCGCCTTGGAGGGTCATCTTGCCGCCATAGCTTTCTTCTTTCTTGATATAGCCGCAGTTTGAACAGCGCTGCGTTGACGGGAAGAAACGATTGGCGATCACCAAATGACGATGATGCCAGGCTGCCTTGTACTCGATTGCTGTGCGTAAGCGGCGAAAGAGACCGCGCTGAAGACCTTTGACTTTCTTATCGTCCATCATCATCCCGTGGACATCCAGATCCTCAATACAAGGAACGGGATAATTCTTGATGATCATGTGGCTGAAGTTGTAGATAAGATCATCCTGCAACGCATGTACCTGCTCGTAAGCGCGGTTCATCTTCGCTTTAATCCGCTGATAGGTCTTGGACCGGTAATCACCAGGGTTTCTCCGCCGTTTCCGGTTCAGGCACTTTTGGTAATACTTGATGCGTTGATGCAGTGCTGCCATGCGGGGCGTAAAGGTGTTGATATCCCCGCCGTTCCAGCGGACGTGGCCCACATTCACATCAACACCGACGATGTCCCAGCAGTCGTAGAAAGCCGGTCGTGGAGTGTCTTCAACCAATACGTTGACACTGGCGTAGAACTTTTTTCCGCGCTTGGTTATCGTCACGGTTTTGATCTCGCCAGTAAAACGTAAAGTCTCCGCCATTTTGATAGCGCCGAACCGATGGCTGGCTGCGTGCGGCCGATCCAGGGTCAGATACTTGCCAGTAATCACCGCCCGATCCGTCGTAAAGCTTTGTTTAGGATCCCGCTTATGATGGAATTTGGGCTTGTTGGCGTCCGGCATAGCGGGATTAAAGAAGTTCTGCCAAGCCTGATGGAGCCGATGGACAGCAGTTTGAAGCACGCGCGCTGAGAACTGGTGCTGCCAGTCGGTTTTGTTCTTCACCAGCTCGTCGCGGACTTTGTATTCGCTGGGGCGCCGCTTCTTGTCCGCCATGGCTAACGACGCGTCGTACATGTCGTTCCATGCGGCCAAGCCTTTGTTCCAGCAAAAGCGGTTGTAGTCCATCAACTCGGCAATGACCGTAGTCATCTCGGCGTTGGGATAGATCCGGATCTTGTGTGTTTTGATTGGCATTCGATTCACCTCCTTATATTTCAAGGATACCGAATCGAATGTACGTTTGTCTCTTTCCGTACTCAGCTAAGTTGAATCAAGATTCATCCAGAAAAGCTGTACTATGTGATAAAAAATCACTCAGGAACCCGATGGCCTTTGATTATTGATGCTTACATTTGGCCCGTTAATCAGCAATCATTCCGATTCTCCTTCTGCTTGATCGTCAAAATTGTGCTGCTCCAGGGACTCAGTGTCAGCTGATCGGCCGCCTGCTGAACGGTCCCAACAGTCAATTGCTGGTTGGGCTCACCGGCCCAAGTACTGGGCAGGGTCACCGTATGTTTGGTATCCGTGGTGTTGACCAGCACCAAGGCCGTCTCGTTGGCCAAGGTGCGGGTATAGGCGTACAGCCACGGCGCCCAGTTCTGCAATTGCCAAGCGCCGCTGGTGAACAGCGGCTGCTGCTTCAAGGCAAAGAGCTGCTGATAGTGATGCCAGACGCTGTCCGGATCCGCCATCTGCTGACTGACCGGCGTACCGTTTTGGTTCACTGCCAGCCACGGGGCAACGGTAGAAAAGCCGTGCCCTACCCCATCGGACCAGGGCAAGGGGGCCCGGGCTGTCAATTTGTGCGTGGCATTGACGTTTTCTAAAATCCGTTCCGCTGACCAGCCCGCCGCCTTGGCCGCATCGGCAAACGCCGTCACCGTGGGGTCGCCGAACGCGGCCAAGCTGGCCAGCGTGCCGTTGCTCAACCCCAGTTCATCGCCGTAATACAGCACTGGCAGCCCGCGCTGCAAGTACATCAAGGTGGCCAGCGATTTGGCCGACCGCTGGGGATAGCGATGGCTGCCCACCCGGGTTGCCAGCCGGGCCATGTCGTGGTTGCCCCAATACAGTGTTAAGCGCCGCGGCGGCAGCAAGGTTTGCTGCCAATCAGTCATCACTTGCTTAAAACTCAGCCAATCTAAGCTCTGAGGCTGATAATCCATGGGCACTTTATCCCTTTTCGACCGCGGTTTCGTGGGGAAATAGCGGAACGAGATCACCGCATCCGCCATGTTGGCATTTGGCCGAGTATAATCTGCCGCCAGATTCACCGTAGCGCTGGCTGCCTCCCCCAGAATGAAGAGATCGGGATGGTCGGCTTTGACCCCAGCAACAAATTCCCCTAAGTAGGGCTGCACCGCCGGCAAATTGGCAAACATGCCTTCTGCCACCACTGGTGCCGCTCCGTCAGTGGGATAATTCTGATGCAGATCGGCTTTGGCCAAATGGATAAAAGCGTCCAGGCGCAAGCCGTCGATACCCAGATCAGCCCAGTATTTGGCTACTTTGATCATTTCCGCCCGCACCTGGGGATTGCGCCAATTCAGATCCGGCATCCGCCGTTCAAATAAGTGGAAATAATAGCGATCAGCGACAGTGGGGTGCTGTGTCCAGACACTGCCGCCAAAAAAGGAACCCCAATTGTTGGGTTTCTGACCGTCATGCCCATCCGCCCAGATGTAGTAATCGTAATAGGGGTTGTCCGGACCTTGCAATGCGCCTTGAAACCAAGGGTGCTGGTCAGATGTATGGTTCAAGACCATGTCCAGCACGATCCGCAACCCGCGGGCGTGGGCGGCGGCAACCAAGGCTTTGAAATCCGCCAGCGTCCCCAGTTGCGGATCAATGGCATAAAAATCAGACACGTCGTAGCCGTTATCGACTTGGGGGGATTGAAAAATTGGATTCAACCAAAGCGTATTGACACCCAGTTGGGTGAAATAATCTAGTTTCTGAGTGATCCCCGCTAAATCACCAATCCCATCGCCGTTGCTGTCCTTGAAACTCTTTGGATACACTTGATAGACGATCGCGTTATCGTACCATGCTGCCATTAGCTTTTTGCTCCTCTCTCAACTCACTGCATTCACCTTAAGCGAAAGCGTATGCAAAGGCAATTGTATCTGGACATGTTATCGGTAACACAAGACAACGGTACAAAAAAAGACTTGGCGCTTTCTCCAAGTCTCAATCTGCTGCGGCCTACTTCGGCTGCCCTTCCTGGGGCGGCCGAGTCGTACCTCGGGGCACTAAGGTTGGGACAAATACCTCATGGCCCTGGGGGGCACCGTTTTCTTCTATTTTATGGAGCACCATCCGGCCGGTTTCGTACCCCATCTTTTGAACTGGCTGGCGAATCGTGGTGAGCTGCGGTGAGCCGATGCGATCTAAAAAGACGCCATCAAAACCGATCACCCCATAATCGTCCGGAATCTGCCCGCCCTGACGCTGGACAGCCCGCTCCACACCAATCGCCAAGCGATCAGAAGCGCAGACAAAGCAAGTGTTTTGAGGAAACTCGGCAAAGTGTTTAGTGATCACCTGGTCTGAAATATGCGAGCGGTTGTCCATCCGAAAAACTTTCGGCGGCGCATGATGGGCCGCCATCGCCAGGGTATACCCTTTTTCTCGAGACTCGGCGAATGAATCAGGCAAATTGATGCCCACGAAAACCACAGTGGTGTAACCGCAGGCAAATGCATAATTCGTACTGGTGCGCGTCCCCAAGATGTTGTCGGTGTCTACATAATCGAAGCCCATTTGATTTTCCCCATATAGCACGATGGGCTTCTCCACAGTTTCCAACCAGCCGTAATCCTTGTTGCGCATGCCGGTGACAACGTAACCGTCACAGTTGCCGACATCCAAATTATTTTTTGTCACCAATTGCAGCGCGTAATTTTTTTCATCTAAAGCATCCGCTAAACCCGCCAGTAAATTCATATAGTACGGTTCCACGGTGTCCATTCTTTCTAAGATAAAGAGTTTCACGATCTGGGTCCGATTATTGGCCAGCGCCTTAGCCGCGAAGTTCGGTTGATAATTCAATTCGCTCATCGCTGCGTAAACCAGATCCCGCAACTCTTTGGTTACCTTTTCCGGGTGATTGATCACTCGGGACACGGTCATTTTTGACACGTGAGCTTTTGCGGCTACATCCCCTAAAGTTGCCACGCTCATCCTTCTTTCTGCCGGCGGTATCTTGCACCGCCTGTTCGTTTGTACTAAGCTAATTCTATTAGTGTGAGGAGCTGATTAAATGTCGAAAGTAATTACCGCCGCGCAAATTGCTGCTTATGCCCAAGAAACTCAGGCACAGCCCGCGGCGGCCGTCCTAGCCGGCGCGGTGCAGAAAAATGGCATCTATGCTGCCAGCTATAATCATACCAGTACGTCGGCCCTGGATCCCACCTTTTCCGTCGAAGTGGATACCGGTGCCGTCAGCAACCAGAAGCATTCCGGCCGCTGCTGGCTATTCGCCGCTTTGAACATGCTGCGCCACGAGTTCGCCAAGACCCATCAGGTCAAGGACTTTGAACTGTCCCAGAACTATGACTCATTCTACGATCGATTAGAAAAGGCCAACTGGTTCTATGAGCAAATCATTGCCAGTGCGGATCTGCCGAAGACCGACCGAAAAGTCGCTAAGCTTTTGGCCGCACCAGACGATGATGGCGGTCAATGGTCTTATGCCGTGGCTTTGACCCAGAAATACGGGGTCGTACCCAAGAGCGTCATGCCGGAAACGACCAGCTCCGAAGCAACGACACAGTATTCCAATGTCTTGAACACCAAACTGCGTAAAGACGCGATCGTCCTGCGCCAAATGATTCATGAGAACGCTGAGGCTGCGGCCGTGGACGCCAAAAAGCAGGAATTTCTTGCTGAGGTTTACCGGATCACCGCTTACGCCTTCGGTGAACCGCCGAAAGAGTTCACATATCAATATCGGGACGACAAGCAGGAATTTCACACGATTCATACCACGCCGCAAGAATTCTTAAAAAACGAATTCAAGCAGGATTTGGGCGATTACGTCTGCTTTGCCAGCGATCCCCAAAGCGACAAAAGCTATAACACGTTGTATACCGTGGATACCCAGGGCAACGTAGTCGGCGGGACGCCGATGCGCCTGTTGAACGTGGCACCGGACCGCTTGAAGGCCCTCTGCGTCCAGCTGCTCCAGGACAATACCCCAATTTGGTTCGGCTGCGACGTGACAGAGAACATGGATCGCGTCGCCGGCACCCTTTACGGCAACCTGTATGATACGGACAACTTGTTCGGCATTCAGGTCAACCGGGATAAGGCGCTGCGGCTGGATACCGGTCAAGGCATGGTGTCCCATGCCATGACCCTGACCGGCGTTGACCTCGTTGGTGGTCAGCCGACTAAGTGGAAAGTGGAAAATTCATGGGGCGATAAGAACGGTCACAAAGGCTATTTTACCATGGATGACGCTTGGTTCGATGCTTACGTCTACGAGGCAGTTATTCCCACTAAATATATGACCGCCGCCGAGACCGAAGCGTGGCACGGCGAGGTGCATGTATTACCCGCCTGGGATGCCTTAGATTAACCCGTTGTACTGCCCTGTCTTTCAGGGTAAGATGGAAACAAGCGTGACGGGTTTCTTCATTAACTGAGAAACCCATCAGCGAACATTCGATATTTGTTTATAGGAGGTCACCTTTTTGGCAAAAGAAATTACTGCCCAGGACATCGCTGGGTACAAAGAAACGACCGCAAAGACACCGAAGTCCAGTGCTTTGCAAAACACCGTCATGAAGAACGGCATCCTGGCGTCCAGTGAAAATATGGCCAGCCAGGTCGCAATGGATCCGGTTTTCTCCGTTGAAATCGACACCGGCTCTGTTGCCAACCAGAAACAATCCGGCCGCTGCTGGATGTTCGCGGCTTTGAACACAATGCGTCACCCGATTCAAGCCCAATACAAACTGAAGGGCTTCGAATTATCCCAAAACTACACTAACTTCTGGGATAAGTTCGAAAAGTCTAACTGGTTCTACGAAAACATTATTGACACCGCTGGTCTGCCCTTGGGCGATCGGAAAGTTGACTTCCTGTTGGCGACGCCGCAACAAGATGGCGGCCAATGGGATATGCTGATGGCCTTGATCGAGAAGTACGGCGTCGTACCTCAAAGCGTTATGCCTGAAACATACAACTCCTCCAAGTCTAACGAGCTGAACGCTACCTTGAATCTGAAGCTGCGGGCTGATGCTGTTAAACTGCGCACGCTGGTTAAGGAAGGTGCCGATGATACCCAGATTGGTGAAGCCAAGGACAAGATGTTATCCGAAGTTTACCGCATTCTGGTCTATAGCCTGGGCAACCCGCCGACAAAGTTTGACTGGGAATACAAGAACGACGATGGGGACTATACCCGGGATCGCGATTTGACCCCGCAAACTTTCTTCCGCAAATATGTCGGTTGGAATACGCCGGATTACATTTCGATCATCAACTCCCCGACGGACGATAAGCCGTACAAGCACGTCTACACCGTTGAGTTCCTGGGCAACGTCGTGGGCGGCCGGCAAGTACGCCACTTGAACTTGGACATCAACACCTTCAAGCAATTAGCCGTCAAGCAATTGCAAGCCGGCGAGACCGTCTGGTTCGGTTCCGATGTCGGCAAGAGTTCTGAACGGCAAAAGGGCATCATGGACACCGACTTCTATCATGTCGATGACCTCTTCGACGTTGATCTGACCATGACCAAGGCGGAACGCCTGGATTACGGCGAGTCATTGATGACCCACGCCATGGTCCTCACCGGGGTTGATCTGGTGGACGGCAAGCCGACCAAGTGGAAGGTTGAAAACTCTTGGGGCGACAAGGTTGGGACAAAGGGCTACTTCGTGATGAGCGACAAGTGGTTTGATCAATTTGTTTACCAAGTTGTCATCAACAAGAAGTTCCTGCCAGCTGACCTGAAGCAAGCCTTCGAGTCCGAGTTTGACCAGCCTAAGGTTCTCGCACCGTGGGATCCGATGGGTGCGTTGGCTCTTTAATTTGATCCTGTAATAAGGCGTCCTGCCACGGCAGGACGCCTTTTTCAATACTGTTGTCCACTGGCTGGCTATGTTAGAATGACTTCAATGAAACTTTAAAAAGTATTGGGGTGTGCAATCGTGAATAAACAATTGGCCGGCGTCAAAGATAAGAAGTCCCTGACCCGACTATCCGTGGCTGGGCTTCTGGTCACCTTAGGGGTCGTCTACGGCGATATTGGGACGTCCCCGCTGTATGTCATGAAGTCCATCATCGAAGGCAACGGGGGCATCATGCATGTCTCCGATGACTTCGTGGTGGGCAGTGTGTCGCTGGTCTTCTGGACCCTGTTTTTGATCACCACCGTGAAGTACGTGCTCATTGCTTTGCGTGCAGATAACAACGGTGAAGGCGGGATCTTCGCCCTCTACACGCTGGTCCGCCGGCGGGCCAAGTGGCTGATCATTCCGGCGATGGTCGGCGGCGCCACCCTGCTGGCCGATGGGATGCTGACGCCAGCAGTGACCGTGACCACCGCGATTGAAGGGCTCAAAGGTATCGCCGTCGGTCCGACGGTCTGGATTTCCAACCAGCGGCAGGTCATTTTGACTACGATCATCATCTTGTCCGTCCTGTTCATTATTCAACGTTTCGGGACGCAGATGATTGGGAAAGCCTTCGGGCCGATCATGTTCGTCTGGTTTACCTTTATTGGTGTTCTGGGGCTGCTGGCCACCTTGCAGGACCTGAGCATTCTGCGGGCCTTAAATCCCTACTACGCGATTCACCTGCTGGTGTCGCCGGAAAACAAAAACGGGATCTTCATCCTGGGCAGTATCTTCCTGGCGACCACTGGGGCGGAAGCTTTGTACTCCGATATGGGCCATGTCGGCCGGCGCAATGTGTACGGCTCCTGGCCTTACGTCAATCTCTGCTTGGTCTTGAACTACATGGGGCAGGCCGTCTGGATCGATCAGCACAACCATTCGGAGGTCTTCCAGAAAATGGCGGACTTCAATCCTTTCTTTGAAATGATGCCGGATTCCCTGCGGCTCTTCGGCATTCTCATTGCCACAATGGCCGCAATCATCGCCTCCCAGGCATTAATTTCCGGTAGTTACACGCTGGTATCAGAAGCCATTAAGCTGAAGATCATGCCCCGGTTGAATATCACGTACCCGACCAACCAAAAGGGGCAGCTGTACATCCCAGTCGTCAACTGGGCTCTGTGGGCGGTGTGTATTGCCATCGTCTTCTACTTCCAAACATCGGCTCACATGGAAGCGGCTTATGGTCTAGCAATCACGATCACCATGCTGATGACCACGATCCTGCTTTTCACTTGGCTGCGCAGCCGGAAGGTCAACGCGGGGCTGGCCGGATTGATGCTTTTATTCTTTGGCAGTATCGAAGTGATTTTCTTCATCTCCAGCGCTGTGAAGTTCGCCCATGGCGGGTATGTAACCGCACTGATCGCGGCCATTCTCCTGGCGATCATGTTCATCTGGTACTGGGGCGATCAGATCAAGAACCAGGATACGTTCCGGTCAGACACCGTTTCGCTTTTGGCCTATAAGAACCAATTGGCCAGCCTGCGGGACGACAACAATTTCCCCTCCTTCACCACCAATCTGGTGTACATGACCAAGGTGCAGGATGGCAATCGAGTCAATAAGGATATTCTTTACTCAATCCTGGATAAACGGCCCAAACGGGCGCAAGTTTACTGGTTTGTGACGGTGAACGTCACCGACGAACCGTACACCACGGAATATACGACCGATACGTATGGGACCGACTTCATGGTCAACGTGCAGCTGTATTTAGGCTTCCGCATGTCCCAACGGGTCAACGTCTTCCTGCGGCAAATCATCAATGAGATGATGGCCCGGGGAGAACTGCCCCGCCAGCCGCAACGCTACACGACGATCCCGGATCGAAATGTGGGTGACTTCTCCTTCGTTTTGATCCAGGAAGAGATGTCGCCGGAAACCCAGATCCCGAACTGGGAGCGGATGATCATCCAAGCCCGTCTAGCGATTCAGCGAATCACTGTGACCCCGGCGAGCTGGTTCGGGTTAGAGTACGCAGACGTCGTGACTGAGCACGTCCCGTTGATTCTGGGGAAGATCTCCTACTCGATGTTGAAACTAAGCCGGCGGCATAAACCGGCGCCCTCCGATGAGATCGAGGATAACGAAACTGAGAATTAACCGGTACACAAAAACACGAGCGGCAGGCTAACCAGCTTACTGCACGTGTTTTTTTGCGTATACTCCCCTATTCCTGGCGGTGTTCAGCGAGCTGATCGGTCTGGGACGCGGCCAGCAAACGCCGAATATCCTTCAGGGTAGCCAGAATACGGTAGACCCAGACCAGCAGCAGGATAACAGCCAAAATCGCCGCAACCGCCAGAATCAATCCGCCGAATAGGCTGATAAAAAATAAAATATCTGTATACATCATGGCTATCTCCTCCATTCTAATAGCTTCAGTATACTGGTTAGCAGGCACATTTGGAAGCCTTTTCAAAGTCAACTAAAAAAAGACTGGCTGCAACCCAGTCCGATTAAACATTAAAGCATTTTTTTCGTCACGACATGCAGCTGATCATCCAGTGTATAGACGATTGGCACGCCATTACCCACTTCAACCTTGTCGACGTCAGCGTCACTAATATGATCCAAATACTTGATCAGTGCCCGCAGCGTGCTGCCATGGGCGACGATGAGCTGGTTTTCTCCCCGGCGCAAGTGCGGTACGACTTGGTCTTCATAGTAAGGCGCCACTCGCTGCCAGGCCATCGCCAATGACTCGCCGCGAGTCAAGATACTCACTGGCAGCTGGGCATAACGGCGGTCGCTCTCGGTCTTGGTCAATAACGGCGGAATATCCGTGTATCCCCGCCGCCATTTGGCCACCTGGGCCTTGCCGAACAGCTCCCGGGAGTAATCCTTGTTCATCCCCCGGAGAGCCCCATAATGGCGCTCATTAAGCCGCCAGGACTTGTGCAGGGGCAGCCAGAGCTGGTCGATCTCTTCCATAACAATATCAGCCGTCACAATGGCCCGTTGCAGGATGGAAGTGTGCACGTCCGTGTACGGAATATGCAGTGCCGCCAATTGGTTCCCTGCTTCGGCGGCTTGACGCCGCCCCTTAGCAGTCAAAGGTACATCGGTCCACCCCGTATAGGTATTCTGTTGATTGGCCACACTTTGACCGTGGCGCAGCAGGACTAACTTGACCATTGTTTTCTTCCTCTCCATTTCGGAATCAGTGCATCAGCTGAACAATTACCATTAAGACCGGAATGACGATCATACTGAGCAGCGTGCTCATCGTCACCATCAGTGCAGCATAATCAGAATCTGCGCCATAGAGCTTCGCTACCACCGGGGCATTAGTCATCACCGGCATCGCCGATTGCAAAACGAACACCTGCTTCAGCAGCAGCGGTGCATTCACTGGCCACAAGAGCGCAAACATCAGCGCCGGCGCAAAGATGAAGCGGCCGGCCAAGATGCCCACCATATCCCACGTAAAGCGGAATTGGGACAAGTGGAAGTGGCCCAACGCCATGCCAATAAAGAACATGGACAATGGAATCGTCAACCCGCCAACATAATTCAAGTCGCTCATCAGCCATTGGGGTAAATGCCACTCCAGCAGCACCAGAATGACCCCGATAATGAACCCTAAGAGTGGCGGGGAGAAAAGCTTCTTCAGCGCGCCCCATAAGGAGAAGTGGGCATCACCGCCCAGGCCGTCCCGTTTGATCAAGTACACGCCCAGTGTCCAGAAGAGAAACGTGTTGGCCATGTAGTACACCAGCACCTCTGGCAGCGAGCGGCTGCCGAACAACGCCATATTGATCGGCAACCCAATGAATACCGTGTTAGAGTTGAAAAACATTGACCGCCACAGCCCATGGTGCTGGGGTTGCACGCGAAAGACGTGAGCCAGCGGAAAGCTTAAGCCAAACAAAATAAACATGGAAATGAGTGGGAAACGCAAATCCGGGAGCAGATTCAGCAATTCCTGCTTATGAAATTGACCGGAAATCGTCACGATCATATACGCCGGCAGCGCCACCTGCGTGACCAGCCGAGCAGTTACTTTGGCATAATCATCATTAAACCAGCCCTTGCGAGTCAAGACCCAAGCCAGAACAATCATGGCCAAAATAACGATCACACCGGATAAACTATGCAAAAAAACTGTCATGTGTTTTTCACCCCATGACAATTAGTGTAGCGCGTTTTCGGAAAATAGAAAAGCCTTGACCCGCGGCGCTGCCGCTAGGTCAAGGCCTCATTTCTGATCAGCGGATCAGAAATGTTTTCAACTTACTTGCTGTTCTTCTTTGCTGCGGCATCGGACTCTTTTGCCGCTGGCTTCTTGGCGGCTTTAGCCGCCGCTTTGGTGACCCGAATGTGCTTGAAGTTGATAATCGTCTTATCCTTCAAATCACTAACGATATTTTGATCCGTTTCCTGATAAGAGTCGATGCTCACCAATGCTGAGTTGGTGTACACCTTCATGACGGTCCCTTTGAAACTCATTGGTACGTCAGCACTCTTTCGAACAGTCACTTTATCGCCTACGGCTACTTCATCGACTGTGGCCATCTCGCTAAACAACCCCCTTTTCGCTGCATTTATATTCTAACACCGCGCAACGGATTGGCGGTAGCGGGAAACTTGCTTAGTACTCCGCGACGCGACTTTTCGTCACTGGCGAGCAATTGATTTTGATCGGCCGATCCAGGTCGATTGAATTCGAATAAGCTCGCAGAATGTACATCTGCATATCCATCTTGGCTTCCTTCTTGGACATGTTGTGACAAATCCGCTCTTCGCAGACAGAACGCCCCTCACCATCACGGAACAAACCCGTTACCTGGTAATCTTGGACGCGACCAGCAAACAACATCACGATGATCCCCCTTAATGGGTGCAAGGCACCCGAGTAGAATTGTAAGAAACATCGCTCTGGCGAGCCAGAGCACTTAGCCGATCTCTCGACCTATGTACGAATAGCCGCAGTCACCCAATGCTTAGGTACCTGCTTTATGATTTCATTAACAATGACAACAAGACAATGTTATATCATGTTTTCCAGGGGAGTTCAATACCCTGTCGCCAGATATTGTTTAGGCGCGCCCGCATCATATTCTAACCGCTTGCAGGCCTTCTTGGCAATCACTGTTTTGCCCACCAATTCCTGAACGTTCCAGCGGTCCCGGGGATCAAAGGCAATAATCGCCACCAGATAGCTGTTTTCGTACCGTTTCAGCACCTTCGCAGTGAAAGGCCATTCCATGTTGCCGGTCGCCGGGCAATGGATATTATCGCCGATTTTGATCTTTTTCATTGGAGTTCCTCCTATGGTTTGTTTTGATAACCATATCTTGCCATAGTGGGAAATCAATCGTCAACGTAATATCTTATTGTTTCTATAACATAATTACAAAAGAAACCGCAGAATATTGAAATGTCCGTCAATCAAAGCCATGATCACACACTGGTTTTCATTTTCAAAGAACCCAAATAACGGCCATTTGCTGTCACATCGTGCAGCCTGCCAGATAATTTGCAGAAAACACCCTGGTCCGCTGGCCAACAAAAAAGACCACCCAACGCGGGTGGCCTGATCTCAATGTGCCCTGAGGGATTCGAACTCTCGACCTGCGGTTTAGGAGACCGCCGCTCTATCCGACTGAGCTAAGAGCACATACTCAGTCTATGATATAGAACGACACGCAGGTTGTAAAGTGTGATCAGCTGGCGGCCTGACCGTCTTGATGGTACTCTTCGGTCATTTTCGCCAGCATCTTCTTGAAGTTGCGTTTACGGCCCCAACCCAGCAGGAAACTGGTCAAGATATCGTTGGCCCGTTGCAGACCGCCCTTGGAATCGATCTTTTCAGTATAGACCAGAGTTGTATGCTCTGCATCCACCGCTGTGAGCGCGTAGCGTACCGTGTACGCATTACGGGACGTGGTGGTCGTGTAAGCATACTCCTGGTTCGGTTCCAGGGTCAGGATCTGCAACGTGGCCTGCTGGTGATTGGCGAACGTTTTAGTGTACTTCAGACCGGCCAATTGGGTCTCCTGAAGCGGTTTCCCAGTCTGTCGCCGGGCATCGTACAAAACGGACTCGATGATTTTGTGCCAGAGATACTTCGCCGGCACATTCAGTGTTTGTTTAATCTCCATGTTTCTGCGAATGCTCCTTTCCCTTGGCGGCTAAGCGATAACCCATGACAGCGTCATAGATCCCAATCAGGAGCACGAAGGCCCCGCCGCCCAGCCACCAATAATTGAGATGGGTGGCACTCCCGTAGAAGGGACTAAACACCATCATCAACAAGCCCAAGCTCATGACGAACAGACTGCGCTTGCGCATTACTTCTCGACGCCTGCCTGGAAGAACAGCACGCTGCCCCACTGCTGGGCCTTGATTGCCTTCTTCGCATTGGCTGCCGCCGCCTCTAAGTCGTCAGCATCCGTCTGGAAGACCAGTTTCATACCATTGTGACTGGTGAGCTTGTAGTGGACCCCATTCACAGTTTGATCATCCAGCAAGGCAATAATCTTATCCTGTTGGATCGGTGCATTCAAGAAAATCATTAATTGATTACTCCTTTACGAAATCTCGTCCGGCTTGATCCGATTGGACGCGATAACAAATGGTGCCCAAATCAGGAAGCCCACGGCGAAGTTAATCAGTTGCAATACCGGCGCACGCCAATCGGCCGTGGCCAGGAACGAGTTGAAGAACGGCGGAATATTCCACACCACTTGGTTCTTGATCGGGGCGACCAACCCGTGGGTCACCGCAAAGTAGGCGATGGAGACCATGACGGTTGGGGCCAACACGAACGGAATGAAGTAGATGGCATTCAGCACGATGGGCAGACCGAACATAACCGGTTCATTAATGTTGAAGATCCCCGGGGCAATGGCCAAGTTCGCCACCGCGCGTTCATCCGGCCGTTTGGAGAAAATGAAAATCGCAATAAGCAGGATCAGCGTGCTGCCGGCACCGCCCATCCAAGCATACAGGTCAAAGGATGTCCGGGTCCAAAGGAACGGCAGTTTAGCGCCTGGATTAGCCGCTGCGGTATTGATGTTCTGATACTGGGCAGTCAGCCAAATGGCATCCAGGATTGGGCCCAACACGTTGGTCCCGTGGATCCCAAAGAACCAAAAGATCTGGACTAGAACCGTCAGCAGCAGAACCATCCCATACCCCTGAGACGCATGCAGCAACGGTTCTTGAATCACTTTGGCCACCCAATCCACGAAAGCTTGGTTAGTCAGCTTGGTGAAGCCCCAAGTGAAGATACCGACGACATAGAACGCAGCGGACGCCGGAATGATCGCGGCAAAGGCTTGCGTGACTGCGGGCGGCACACCGTCAGGCATCTTGATGGTGATGTTCTTCTTCATCAGGAAGATGTAGATGGCAATGGCAACGCCGCCAATGATCATGGCGGTGAACAGCCCTTGGGAACCGAATTGGCCGTTGAAATTGAAGAAACCCCAGCCGCTGGTGCCTAACTGATGCACCATTTTGCCGGTAGCGGCATCCTTAACGGTGGTCAGCGTCGCGCCGGCTTCCGTCAAAGTCTTAGCCGCCGCGCCCGTGATGGCGCGCGGTAATGCCGTCGTCACATTAGCTGCTTGGGTCAAGGCCATCAGGAAGGCACCCAGAGTCACGATCCCGCCGGACAGCGGCTCAACGTTGTACTGCTTGGCCATATGATAGCCGAAGGTGGCCGCAAAGATCAAGCCGATCACGGCGATGGTACCGGTCCAAACTTGGCCGTTGATCCCAATCAGCCATTGCATGGACTCAGCAAATTTGGTCCAACCCATTTGTGTCGGAATGTCCCGCACAAACGTGTTTAAAATTAATGCGATGGAGCCGGCCATGGTGGCCGGCATTGTGGCGATAAAAGCATCCCGCAGAGCAACCAGCCAGCGAATTGAGCCGATCTTGGTCGCCACTGGCACGATGTACTTCTCCAACCAGCGTATTAATCCGTTCATGAAGTTTCTCCTCTCGATTTTTCACCCACCTGCCCTCACCCCGGTTCCGAGGACAGCAAGGCCGGCCACCGCCCGGTGACCGGCACAGGTGGTCGGTGTTTACTTGCCTTCCTTAGCTAACCGTTTGTACAAATCAACGATTTCCCCGGCTAAGTCCCGGAAAGTAATGGCATTCATGATGTGATCTTGGGCATGGACCATCAAAAGTGTGACCTTGACGTGGTTGCCTTGCGCTTCCTGCGTCAGCATCCCCGTTTGGGCGTTGTGTGCATCCGTCAGCGCGTTATCCGCATCCTTCAGCTTCTGATCCGCCGTTTCAAAGTCGTTCTTCTTTGCAGCCATAATGGCCTCCATGGCGCTGCTCTTGGCGTTGCCGCCGTTAATAATAAGACCCATGACAGCTTCCATGTTGTCGTTATCTTCATCTGCCAATGTGTCCACCTGCTTTCTTAAATGATTTTTGGTGCTATGCTGTTTCCCACGTTTTCAGCATAACACATTGAAAAAACGTCCAGCAACAATAATAACAGTTATTTGGGCCCTTTTGGGAACGAATTCATGATTCTCGGTAAAAAACGCGTCTGCATCTCTGCAAACGCGTTCAGACCGGGATTTTGGAGAAGCCGGTGGCTGTTATTTTTAAAATAACAATTACCAGTGCTTGCCCACGTTCTTTTTGTTCCGCCAGCGTTCCTTGCGCTTCTTCCGCTTTTTGGCACTGGCTTCCTCCTCTTCAGCACTGGTGAGCGCCTTCTTTCGCGGTTTGCGCGCAGAGGGTGTAGGGGGCTCACTGGTTGTTGCGGAATTTGCCGGCTGATGCTTTGCCGTCGGCTTAGTTTCCCCAGGTTCAGTTTCTAGGGCAATGCGGTCCCCCACCAAATGGCGCAGATCCCGCAGATCATGGTCATTTCCCAGGTTATAAATCGTCCCTGGGGCCCCCTGCCGGCCAGTACGGCCAGCGCGGTGAATGTAGGTCGTCAAGGTATCCGGCAGCTCAAAATTGACCACTGCCGTCACATCAGCCACATCCAACCCCCGGGCGGCCACATCGGTGGTCAGCAGTAATGGTACTTTCCCGCTGCGGAAGTCCTGCAAGGCTTCAGCCCGCTGGACTTGCCGGCCATCGGTGATCAGCATACTGGCCGGCACATGCTGGTAGCGCAGCTGACTAGCCACTTTTTGCAGGACGTGCTTATGGTTGAAAAAGACAAAGATCCGCTGGTGCTTTTCCCGGGCTAAGCGCTCCAACACTTGAATTTTGCCGGTCATCTGCCGATCCAGCAGTAAATGTTTGACCGGCCCTCGGCTCTTGTCCGTCTTGGTTTCGTCGACTAAGGTCAACTCTGGCCACGCTGCCTTGAATTCGCCTAAAATTGCCTGACTGTCAGTGGCCGAGAACAAACCCAGATTCGCCGTTTGCGGCAGACCGCCCCGGCGAATGCTGAGAATATCCGCCAACGCATCCGGTTCAAACGAATCGAACTCATCGACGATCAGGGTTTTGACGGTATCCAGCCGCAGTTTGCCCTCTTCCAGCAAATCGATGAAGCGGCCAACGGTGGCGACCACTGCTTCGGGCTTTTCGCGCAGACGTTTGATTTGCCGCTCCCGGTTGGCACTGCCAATCAAGCCTTGGAACCCAAGGTCTAGTGTTTTAGCCAAAGGCGTCAACACATCTCGAATCTGGATCGCCAGCTCCTGGGCGGGCACAATGATCACCAACTGCAACCCAGCCCCCGGTGTGAGCCGGCTCAGTGTCGGGATCCCATAGGCCAGAGTCTTCCCGGAACCAGTCGGCGCCACGCCAGCGACGGACTGACCGGCCAGCAACGGTGCGGCCACCGCGGTCTGGATCACCGTCTGCTGGGCAAAGCCCGTCTGCTGCCACAGTTGGGCCGCTTTTTCTTCATTCGTCATCAGCTGCCGCCTCCACCGTGACCGGAAAGTGCAGGCCCGCATCCTGGCGCAGTGCATACAAGACTTCGTTTACCCGGGCAGACAACTGGAATAGTTCCGCGAAGGCGGCCCGATCATTTTGCTGAATAATATCGACAAATCGGGCTAATTCACTGCTCATCCCATTGGCCGGCTGAGTCGTGGCAAGATCGTCAAACTGCTCCCCGCTGCCGTGGTAGTAACGTAATTGTTGCAATTCCGCAATATTGTCGGTCCATACCGTATCTTTGCCTAAATAGATCTCTGACGGCACTCGGCTTTGCACAGTCTTATCCGGACGCAGCACAACGGTGAAGTTGGGATAGGTCAAGGTGCCCACCCCGCCGCCATCGACACCAGTGGTCAGCATGTGCGGTTCATAATGGGCCGCCAGCGGTTTGCCGAACAAGGCAATTGCAGCGTAGACCAAATACACCCCTAAATCTTGGAGAGCGCCCCCAGCAAAGCGGGGACTGAAGATATTGGGTTCTTCACCGGCCAGGACCTGATCATACCGGCTGGAATACTTCGCGTAGCTGAGCAGCGCACCGGTCACGGTGTGTCCGGCCAGCGCATGCTGCATTTTAATGAAGTTCGGCGTATGAATATGCCGCGCTGCTTCAAAATAATACTGGTGATTGCGGGCATTCAATAAGCGGGCGATCACAGCGAACTGGTCCGGGTTGGTAAAGGCCGGCTTTTCTGTGATCACGTGTTTACCAGCCAAGAGCACCGCTTTGGTTTGATCAAAATGCAGGTTGTTAGGGGAAGCAATGTAGACTAAATCAATGGTTGGATCGGCCAGCAGCGTATCCAAATCATCATAAACCGGCACGTTGGGCAGGCCATTGGTCGTCGCAAACGCTGCCCCGCGATCCGCATTCCGCGAATAAATGGCGCCGACTTCGGTTTGGGGATTTTCTTTCACAGCGGCAATAAATTCGTTGGTAATCATACTTGTACCAATTGTTGCGATTCTCAACATTGTATCCGATTCCTTTCTTGTTTGACTGCTAACACAAATGTAAGCCGTCTGCAACATATCCATGGTATGATAATTGTGAATCAAAGGAGGATGAATGATGCGGTCTTTACATTTATTGGCGAACATTAAGCATTTTGCTCGTCATATCGTTCCGAAAGCTAAAACAGTGCAGGCACCCGCACCCGACTTTTCACAGCGTTTCGTCGGCACCTGGTCGTTTTTGGACACCAAGACCCACCATAATCACCTGCTGAAGATCACCCCGGATCTCGTCATTCAAATCGATGGTCAAGAACTGCCCGGCCATATTACCGGTTTAGATGGCAGCGCTCTGACCTTTGTCGATCATTTCGGTTATCAATTGGTCGTGCATACGAACGAGCACGGCCCGGTTTCCGTCTATGACGAATCCAGCAACCTGAATTATCCAATCACGGCCGCGCACCCGCAAGGGCCAGCGCCGTCAGCGTAACATGGAATTGTTGTTGCCAGCGGGTCCGATCACCGTTGAAAGTCACCAGGGGTAAGGCAGTATTATGGGGGAATTTGCCCCGCTGGACAAAAAGCACAGTCTTCGCGGCGGTTTGGGCGTCGCTGTACCAGAGTGCGTAATGACCAGTCAGGGCGTAACGATCAGCTAACTCAGTTGTGGTACGGACGATCATGGATCGTCCGTTTTTTTGCAGCAAACTCTGCATTGAGTTCAGCAGTGCGGCGACCCGCGCCTTGTCTGGCGGCGTACTTTCATAAGTACCGTACAAACTCAGAGTGACCGCCACCGGCAGATTGCCCCAGTTGCCCGCCACAGCCTTGGTCAAATTCGCCATTTGGGCTGCTGGCGTCGTGTCAAAACTTAAGGCATGCTCCACCCCGACGGCAAGCTGGGCGCCCTGGGCACTGGCCAAATTCTCGCCGACCCGGTCGTCTTGATAGCTGGCCCCCTGGGCGGCATGAATATAAGCAAAACGGGCTCCAGCCTTTTTCAATGACGGAAAATCAATCGTTCCGTCTTCTTGACTGACCAAAGTCCCATTAACGGGATACTCGCCGCGGGTCAGGTCTACGGGAGCAAAATACCGCCAGGCCAAAACCCCAGCGATGATCACCGCGACCAGCAGCAATAGCCACCAGACCCAATGCCGGCGAAACGTATTGGTATAAATTGGATCAGGGCGACGCACGGACTCACCTCAAATCTAATCGGGTGACACTCTCAATGTGGGGTGTCTGGGGAAACATATCGACGACCTGGGTGGGACTCGTCGCTTGGTAGCCTAAGGCTTGGAAGCGGACCAAATCCCGAGCCAGCGTTGCCGGATTACAACTGACGTAGATCACCCGAGGAATCTTCATCGCACCCACCGTCGCAATAAAGGATTCTGCCAACCCTTTGCGGGGCGGGTCCACGATCAGCACATCGGCGGTGATCCCCTGCTGCTGCCAGCGGGGGAGGACGTCTTCCGCCGTGCCCACCACATAGTCGGCATTATCAATGCGATTCAGTGCCTTGTTGGCCTCCGCATCGGCCACCGCCTCCGGGACCACTTCCATCCCGTACACGTGATCAACTTCCGGGGCAATCGTTAGGCCAATGGTCCCGATCCCGGCATAGGCATCGATCACCGTCTCGTGCCCAGTAAATTCCGCCAGTTTTTGGGCAATTGCATACAACCGCGGCGTTTGAGCAGCGTTGATCTGGAAAAATGACTGGGGCGAAATCTTGAAACGCCGTTCGCCAATGGTATCTTCAATATAGCCGGGACCGCTGATAATCTGATTGTCGCCGCTCAAAATCACATTGGTATTGGCTGCATTCACGTTCCACACCAGCGTAGTCAGATCCGGTACGGCCTTTTCAATCAATTGCGCCGCTTGCTTCAACATCGGTACGATCCGGGTCACCACCAAGACGATCATTACTTCCCCGGTCGTATGCCCCCGCCGCACCATAATATGCCGCAGCAGCCCGCGCCGAGTGCGCTCATCATACGCCGTAACGTCCAGATCTCGAAGAATATCCCGAACTGTGACGATGATCTCATCGATCCGCGGATCTTGAATGAAGAAATCTGTCAACGGGACCAAATGATGGCTTCGTTTGCGGAAAAAGCCGGTCGTCAGCGTACCGTTGATCATTTGCACCGGAATCTGGGCCTTGTTCCGGTATCCGGTTTGCTGGGGACTGGGGAGTGTAGGCAGCACCGGAATATCGAGATGCTGGGCAGCAAAGAGGTGTTTGACCTGATCTTGCTTGAATTGCAGCTGCGCAGAGTATTTCAAGTGGGCCAGCGGCGCAATGCCGGTTTGCAAATAATCTGCGAATTCACCGGCAACCCGATCGGGACTAGTGGTCAGCCGCTTGGTCACCCGAGCAAAGCCGTATTGTTTATTTGTGCGGGAAACCAATACGGTCACCTCCTCACCGGGCAATGCATTGTCGACAAACAACGGGTAATTATCGACCTTAACGACCCCCATCCCTTCATAAGTTAAATCCTGCACGGTGGTCGTCAGTTCCTGGCCTTGGCGTACTGGTACTGTGAATTTTGCCATACTGGTTCCTTTCTTCAATAGACACGACAAGGCTAAAGCCCCTGGGACCCTAGCCTTGTCTACTAAAATCAATTAATGTGCTGTGTCCTCGCTATCATTCGGGTGCGCATCGTGGAGGGCATGAACCGATGCAAGCAGTTTGCCCTTCACGACCTCATCTTGATCCGCGATGGCGTCGTCTGGAATCGCAGCCACGTTGGCAAAGGCCTGAATATGCTGCTTCAAGTTGACGAAATGCATCGGCGCATCGCCGCCGTATTCGCCATCCAGATTAACTTTCAACTGCTCACCGTGTTTAGCCGCCACGTCCAAGCGCTTAGTCTGCGTGTAAATGATTCGATCATCATTCACATGCCGGCCGCCGGTCAGCACCATCGTCAGCAATTGGACGATTTCCACCAGGTTGGCCGTCTTGACAATGATCAGCGTAAATTGACCGTCGCCCAAGACCGCGTCCGGCGCAATTTGTTCCAGCCCGCCGACCGAATTGGTCAGACTGAGGAAGAACATGGACGCCTCCCCGTCGTAAGTCCCCTCGTCGTAAGCTAAGTGCATCTGAATCGGCCGCATCCGCGGGAGCATCTCGGCCCCTTTCAACAGGTAGGCCAAATAGCCCAGGGCCGACTTGACGTCGGACTGTACCTCATAGGTCAGGTCCATCATATTACCGCCGCCGGCGATATTGACGAAATACTGGTCGTTGGCTTTGCCAATGTCCACACCGATATGCTGGCCCTTGGCAATGATCTTAGCCGCCCCCACCGGATCTTCCCGAGGAATCTTCAACGCCCGGGCGTAATCGTTGGTGGTGCCCACCGGAATGATTCCCAGCATCGGCCGGTGTTTCAGTCCAGCAATACCGTTGACCACTTCATTGATTGTGCCATCACCGCCGGCGGCCACCAGCAGATCGAAGCCGGCTAACGCGGCCCGCTTGGCCTCAGCCTGCGTGGAACCCTCTTCCGGCCGGGTGCGGAAGGTGCTGCTTTCATAGCCCGCGTCCTCCAGCACAGCCAGGACGCCGGCTACATTGCGTTCCATGATTTCATGCCCGGAAACCGGGTTATAGAGGAGCCGTGCCCGTTTTACCATTCGTCTTCAATCCTTTTCCAAAACCATTTGTCTTACCGTTTCTTCAATTCCGCCATGAGAATCTGGTTCACAACCTGGGGATTGGCCTTACCGTGGGTCTGCTTCATGATCTGCCCCACTAAGAAGCCAACCGCCCGGTCCTTGCCGTTCTTGAAGTCTTCGATCGATTGACCATTATTGTCCAGAATACTATCAATGATCGGTGTCAGTACTGCTGGGTCAGATTGCTGGATCAAGCCTTTTTGCTCAACCCAAGCGCGGGGGTCCGTATCGCTGGTGATGATCTCTTGGAAGACCTTCTTTGCGATCTTGGAACTGATCGTGCCTTCGCTGACCAGCTTGATCATGCCGGCCAAGTGGTCAGGAGTCAGCTTGGTGGCTGACAAATCCACCTGCTGCTCGTTCAAGTAGGCATTCACATTGCCCATCAGCCAGTTGGCCGCTTGTTTCGCGGGCGCACCGGCTTTTACCGTCGCATCAAAGAAATCAGACATTTCTTTGGTCGCCGTCAAAACACCGGCATCATATTCCGGCAAACCGTAGTCGTTGACGTACCGCTCCCGCCGTTTGTTCGGCATCTCGGGAATTTCACTGCCGATTTCATCGATCCATTCCTGACTGATATGGAACGGCGGAATATCCGGTTCAGGGAAGTAGCGATAGTCGTCGGAACCTTCCTTAACCCGCATCAGGATCGTCGTCCCCGTGGGTTCATCGAACCGGCGGGTCTCCTGGCGAATTTCGCCGCCAGCCATGAGTACCTCGGCTTGACGCTTTTCTTCAAAGGCCAAACCGTCCCGCACGTGGGCAAAGGAGTTCAAGTTCTTCAGCTCGGCCTTGGTGCCCAGCGTGTCGGAACCAATCGGGGCAATAGAAATGTTGGTATCCACCCGCATGGACCCTTCCTCCATCTTCACATCGGAGGCACCGGTGAACAGAATGATTTGCCGCAATTGTTCCAAGTAAGCATAAGCTTCATCTGGCGAGGCAATATCCGGTTCCGAGACGATTTCCACCAGCGGGGTGCCCTGCCGGTTCAAATCAACGTAAGAATAGCCGGACGCACCGTGAGTATTCTTCCCGGCATCTTCTTCCACGTGGAGTTCGTGGATGCCGATCTTCTTTTTCTTGCCCTTGACCTCAATCTCCACCCAGCCGTTCGTACCCAGCGGTCGTTCCTGCTGGGTGATCTGGTAAGCCTTGGGGTTATCGGGATAGAAATAGTTCTTTCGATCAAAGTGGGTCTCGTTGGTCACCTTGGCATGCAGAGCCAGCGCGACCATGATACCTAAGCGGTAAGCATTCTTATTCACCCGGGGCAAAACGCCAGGGAACCCGAAGTCGATCACGTTAGCCGCCGTGTTGGGGGCCTCACCGTAAGTCACTGGGGACGGGGAGAACATCTTCGTCTTTGTCTTCAGTTCAACGTGGACTTCCAAACCAATCGTGGTTTTAAAATTCATCCTTACTTCTCCCCTTTCATCGCAGTGGGTACCTGGGTGTAAAACTGAGTGGCCGCTTCAAAGGCGTCTGCCACTTTAAAGATGGTGGCTTCCGCCATGGGCTTGGCCATCAATTGCAGGCCGACCGGCATGCCGTCAACCAAGCCGGCGGGTACGGAGGCCGCCGGAATCCCAGCTAAGTTCGCCGGGATCGTCAAAATATCGTTCATGTACATGGTGACCGGATCGTTGACCTTTTCGCCAATCTTGAATGCCGGCGTCGGGGTCGTCGGTCCGACGATCAAATCATAATCCGCAAAGACCTTAGTGAAGTCATCCTGAATCAAGTGGCGAACCTTCGCAGCCTTATTGAAGTACGCATCGTAGAACCCAGCGGACAAGGAGAAAGTCCCCAGCATGATCCGCCGCTTCACTTCGTCGCCAAAGCCTTCAGAGCGGGTACGCACGTACACGTCTTCCAAATTCTTGACATCTTTCGCCCGGAAGCCGTAGCGAATGCCGTCAAACCGTTGCAGGTTGGAGCTGGCTTCGGAGGAAGCAATCAAATAATACGTGGGAACAGCGTACTTCGTGTGGGGCAGGCTGACCGTATCCACGGTAGCGCCAAGCTTTTTCAGCGTATCCACCGCTTTTTCAATCGCGTCGCGCACCCCCTGGGCCACGCCTTCGCCTAAGTATTCTTCCGGAATCGCGATCCGCAAGCCCTTGATATTACCGTCCATGGCGGCCAAATAATCAGGTACGGGGGCTGGCAGGCTGGTATCATCGTTCTCATCCTGGCCAGCAATCTGCTGAAGCACGATGGCGGAATCCTTGACCCGTCGGCTGAGCACACCGATTTGGTCTAAAGACGAGCCAAAGGCGATCAACCCCCAGCGGGAAACACGGCCATAGGTTGGCTTGATCCCGAAAATACCGTTGAAAGCGGCCGGCTGACGAATGGAGCCGCCAGTATCAGAACCTAAAGCGGCAACGACTTCGCCAGCAGCGACAGCCGCGGCTGAACCGCCGGATGACCCACCCGGTACCCGATCTAAGTCCCAGGCATTGTGGGTCGGGCCATAATAGGAATTTTCAGTGGAGGAGCCCATGGCAAATTCATCCATGTTGGTTTTACCCACTAAGACTGCACCAGCCTCTTTCAAGCGGCTGGTGACGGTGGCGTCATAAACGGGAATAAAACCGGTCAGGATCTTGCTGGCAGCAGTGGTCAAAATGCCGTCGGTAATGATATTGTCCTTGATGGCGATAGGAATGCCAGCCAGTTGACGGTCCGCCGTGATCCCTTGGGTATCAGCCGCGGCCGCCTGTTTTTTGGCTTCATCCGCAGCAACCGTGATGAACGCCTTCGTTTGCTTATCTTTGGTCTGGATCTGATCCAGCGTATCGGCAGTCAATTGGGCTGCAGTGGTCTTTTGATTGACCAGGGCATCATGCAATGATGTGATGTCCTCTTCGAAGTAATTCGTACTCACGCTTCGCCCTCCCCGTTATCTAAAATAGACGGTACCTTGATTAAGCCGGCTTCCTTCTCGGGCACGTTTTGCAATAATTGGGTCCGGGTCTGCCAGTGTTCCGGTTTGTCTTCCCGGAATACATTGCTCAAATTGGTTACTTGGTACATGGGCGTGGTGTCGCCCACGTCGACCTCATCCAATTGGTCCGCCATCGCGATGATGTCTTCCATCTGTTTGGTGAAAGCGGTCAATTGGTCGTCGGTAAACTGCAGCTTGGCAAGGCCTGCCACGTGCGCAACTTGGTCACGATCGATCATGCCAGTCATTCCTTTCTGTTGGGGATGGGAAAACTGCGCTCTGTAGGCTGGGCCAAAGCTCCGCAAGCTCCGGCTGAGGGGGCTGGAACGCCATGACGGCGCTTTGAGCCCGCTCCGCGGTCTCAAAGTCGCCTAACAACATCGGCGGCAAAGCCGCCGTGTTGTTTCCATGGCTGAGCCCCCTCAGCCTCCGCTTGCTGCGCATTGGC
>ERZ507021.86-NODE-86-length-73761-cov-9.2665_pt1 | contig 73761 bp, 68 predicted proteins | sample MGYA00512877_ERZ507021 | MGnify/ENA metagenome assembly ERZ507021 | reverse complement strand
GGGGTGTTTGCCAAATACGAGTGCGCCAGACAGGGAAAAACGATTAGCAATGGAACTGCTACACATGAACTTGGACGCATCGAAAAATCACCCTCCTCTACCTGCTCATATTCAGGCATTACGTGATGCGGAAAGGAATTCTGCACCGAGTAATAAGTTTGAAGTCGATTACTACGGAAGCGATCGCCGTCAGGGTCAATATTTAGGGGATTAATATGACTGCTGTATACAAAGCTATTAGTAATGTTGCTAGAGAAATGGCTGAAACGGGCATTAAAAAAGGAAGTGTAAACCAACAACAAGGATTTATGTTCAGAGGAATCGATGCAGTATATAACGCCCTTGCCCCTGCTCTAGTTAAACATGGATTACTTATTCTTCCACGGATCATTGAACGTACCGTCACGGAAAGACAAACACAAAGAGGTAGCTTGTTATTCTATGTCGTAGTGAAAGCTGAGTTTGAATTTGTTTCTGTTGAAGACGGAAGCAAACACACGGTTGTGACTTATGGTGAAGCAATGGATAGCGGAGACAAAGCCACAAATAAAGCCATGTCTATTGCATATAAATACGCAGCTTTCCAAACATTTTGTATACCAACCGAAGAAACGGCAATCGATGCTGATGCAGAAGTCCACAATGTAGCACCGAGAACACCAGATCAAATATTGAAAGATTTTACTAATTCAGCAATGGCTATTACAGATCTCAATATTTTGAAAAAAGAATTTGGTGAAACATGGAAGTTACTCAGGAAAACGCCTGAACAATCAAAAGCAAAGGAAGTATATAACATCAGAAAATCAGAATTGGAGGCGATGTAATGGCAAGTAAAGGTGTAAACAAAGTCTTATTGATAGGACATCTAGGTCAAGATCCTGAAATGCGTTACCTCCCAAATGGCGATGCAGTTACTAATATTACATTAGCCACCAGCGATTCATGGAAAGATAAACAATCAGGTGAAACCAAGGAACGTGTCGAATGGCATAGAGTTGTGATATTTGGAAAGCTCGCCGAAATTGCTGGCGAATATCTGCGTAAAGGTTCACAAGTCTATATCGAAGGTCAATTACAAACACGTAAATGGCAAGATCAAAATGGACAAGACAGATACAGCACGGAAGTTGTAGTGAATATTAATGGCTCAATGCAAATTTTAGGTAACAACAATCAGGCTGGTAGCCAGAAATCACAACCATCACCTCATCAACACGGATGGAGCCTTCAACAATCTCCTAAGCGTAATGAACCTCCAATGGATTTTGATGATGATATTCCTTTTGCGCCGATTGGGCTTATGTATCCACGACATTTGATTAATATAATTTAGGAAATGTTATGTGACAGTGGATTAGTCATATGATTGTGAGTACTATATTATATTTACACTAGGTATATGCAATGATTGAAATCTCATCAAAAGTTAAAAACTTTATTTTTTGGATATCATTAACTTCAGTATCTTTAATTGTATTTGGTATTTTCATTATCGATATCTTTGTCACCGATGCTAAAGGAAAAGACAAACTGAGCATTATCTTCTCCTATCTATCTACCGTATTTGCATTTTTATCTGCATTAGCTTTATTTGCGACTATTGTTGTTTACTTTTGGCAAAAAAATGACTCATTAAAAATGCAAAAAGAAAGAGATGATATAGTAAAGAGGAGCCTGAGTGCTGCATTAAATAGTCATGAAACAACTATACTTAATATAATGGATTTCGCAATTGATGACTTTGAAACAAAATATAAAAAAATCATGATCGAGCAAGGTAAGCATATTTCATGCGCTTTTATAGCTTTAGATTGTACTGACGAGTTAATACAATACCAACCAGTGCATATTGAGCATGGAGGATTTATTAACGAATCGATGCGCGAAAGGCATTCATGTTCATCATCTACCGCTCAACTTGTTGAAGAAATAAATTATTTTACTGAAGGGCTCACGAAATTTATAAAAAATGTGGTAATAGATAAACTCTCAAACGATAAATTCCCAATTAGGATGAAATTAATAATAATAAAAGATTTCAGTAATAAGAAAGGAAAATACTTTTTGAATGAAATAAATAAATTAAAAAAAAGAATTTAAACCTGCACTAGCAGGTTTTTACACCTAATCTTTAGAGGATACAATGAAGCCAATACTTGATATGTGTTGTGGCTCTCGCTTGTTTTATTTTGATAAACAAGACGACCGAGTTTTATTTAATGATATTAGAGCTGAAGAACATATTTTATGTGATGGAAGAATTTTAAATATAACACCAGATATTATTTCTGATTTTAAAAATCTTCCTTTCCAAAATAATTCATTTTATTAAGTGCTATTTGACTCTCCTCATTTAATGAGAGTTGGTAAAAATAGTTGGATGTTTAAAAAATACGGTTCGTTAAATAAAGACTCATAGAGAGAAGATTTAAGTAAAGGGTTTAGTGAAGCATTTAGAGTGCTTAGGCCTGGAAGAACATTGCTGTTCAAATGGAATGAAACCCAAATACCTGTTAAACAAATTTTAACACTAACAGGCCAAAAACCAACAGCAGTACAGCGTGTAGGGAAAAATGATAAGACGCACTGGATCTCTTTTCTTAAGGAGGTTAAATGAAAAAATACGACCTTATCTATTGTGATCCTCCGTGGGATTACAAAAATAAAGTTTCAAACGGTACTGCTAAAAATCATTATCCAACAACCTCCCTCTTCAATTTAACCCATATCTCTATTCATTCTATTGCATCTGATAACGCAGTTCTTGCCATGTGGTATACAGGCAATTTTGTACTCGAGGCTATCAGGTTAGCTGAAGCTTGGGATTTTAAAGTTAAAAATATGTTTGGGTTCGCATGGGTTAAATTAAATAAAAATGCAGAAGATAGAATAAATAAAAAACAGCCAAAGGACTTTTTCGATTTCATGGAAATATTAAATAATGAGACGAAAATTAATTGTGGTAATTATATTCGTCAAAATATCGAAATGTGTTTAATAGCCACAAGAGGAAATGGATTACCTCGTCAATCTGCAAGTGTTCGACAAGTTATTTATTTGTGCTTAGATGAACACAGCTAAAAGCTCAAAGAGGTACATCATCGTTTAGAAGAATTATACGGAGATGTTCCTCGCATCGAATTATTTGCTCGAGAGAAATACGGTGATAGGGATGTATATGGCGACCAAGCGGAAGAAAGTATTCAATTAATATAAAAGGAATAAAAAAAGTAAATAGGAGAAACAATAAATGAAGCGGATAACATTATCAGAATGGAATAATAAATATTTCGCCAAACCTAGAAGTCCACGGCAATTATCTCGCTATATAAAGGAAGGTAGGTTATACCCTGCTCCAGAAAAGGTTGGTAGAGAATATGAGTTAGAGCCGTGGACAATTCTAACAAATGACAAAATGGTAAGGGAACCGCAATATTTAATGGAGAAAATTAATGGGCAGAAGCAGAAGTGCAAAGAACAAGGGGCTACCGCCTAACTTGTATTTGCGTAAAGGGATTTACTATTACAGGGATGTAAGAACTAAAAAGGAATTTTCTGTTGGCTCAAACAAATCATTGGCAATAACCGAAGCCATACAAGCCAATTTAGCTATTTATAAACCTAAAGAGCCATTAGTTGACAGAATTAATAATGTTCACTGTGTAACATTGCATGAGTGGCTTGATACTTATAGGGGGAAGGTAAACAGCCGGGGGTTAAAAGAGAAGACGCTCTACGATTACGAATCAAGAATAAAGTTAATCAAATTACACTTTAATGACTGTCCAATTGAGAATGTAACACCAAGAGATGTAGCCACATTTATTTCAGAGTACCCTAAAAAGGCAATGGCAAAATTACTAAGGTCCACTATGCTAGATGCTTTTAATGAAGCCATTGCGGATGGTGTGATAAAGGAAAATCCCGTTTCCGTGACAAAGCCGCCAAAAACAAGCGTTCAGCGCTCAAGGTTATCGCTAGAAGAGTTTAAATACGCCTTGGAGCACACAAATGACAAATATAGGCATATGTTTCTACTAGCGGTCCTTACAGCTCAGCGCATTAGCGATATTATCAATATGAAGTGGGATGATATAAAAAATGATAGGCTGTATGTCACCCAAATAAAAACAGGTTCTAAAGTAGCAATACCACTCTCATTAAGACTTGAGTCTATTGGTTATTCTATTAAAGATGTTTTAAATCTCATGAATAGGAACTCAGATAAAATCTGTGGCAATACCACAGCAAAAACATTAAGAGGTAAGTTTATCGAAGCCCTACCTGAGTATTTGGAAAATAAACCAACATTTCATGAAATTAGAAGTTTATCTGCAAGATTATATGAAGAAGAAAAAAGTGCTGAGTTTGCAAAGAAAATACTTGGCCACAAATCTATGAGAATGACAGATAAATACCTTGATGATAGAGGTAATGGCTACGTTGAATTGTGAGTTAATAGTGAGTGATTGTGAGTATCGATATGTATGACATTGATTTATAATACAAAAAAACGAACACCACTATAATCCAATAAGCAGGTTTCATAAATACCCTAGCGAAAGAGAGCGCAGAGATATTTATCAAGATAGGGATAAAAAAACGGGAAGTAGACAACACTCCCCGTTTTATCGTCTTATTTAACCATCTCTTTATAGAGGATTAAATATCTATATGATATTTATTTTAATACTTTATAGATTATGGTGTTATTTGCCGTCACTTGACCGGATGCAATATCACTCACTTTATCAAAGTCATCGATATTACTGATGATAACCGGACTTATCATTGATTTAGCATTAGTGTTTAAATACTCAAGATCTAGCTCTAAGATAGGCTGGCCGAGTTTAACCTCTGTACCTTCTTCAACCAGACGTTTAAAGCCTTTTCCTCCTAATGCGACCGTATCAATCCCCATATGGACGATAATCTCAACACCGTTATCCGTTTCAATGCAAAATGCGTGGTTAGTATCAAAGATTTTTACTACCGTACCGGCAGCAGGTGCCATCACAATATTTGATGTGGGTTTAATAGCAAGACCATCTCCCACGACACCGCTTGAGAAAGCTTCATCAGGCACATCTTTTAATGCAACCACTTCACCATCAAATGGCGCGACCATTTCAAGAATGACTTTGGCATCATTATTAGTCTGTTTTTCTGATGTTTTTTCTGTCGATACCGCGTTATCTGTATGTCTACCAGCATAAGCGGCAACTGGGCCTTGTGCTAATACATCACGCATGGCACTTGCAACAATTTCAGCCCGTGTGCCCACAATCACTTGAACACTCTGTTTATTTAAGCGAATAACCCCTGAAGCACCTAGGTGTTTTGCGTAAGCATCGTTGACTACACTGGCATCTTTTACATTTAAACGTAAACGAGTAATACAAGCATCAATACCAGTTAAGTTATCTGAGCCACCAACTGCAGCGATATATTGACGTGCTTCTTGTTGCACTGCTTCTTTGCTATTAGTGGGGACGGCTTTGATATCTTCATCATAGCCGTCTGCGGTTTCATCCCCCGCCACTTCATCTTCACGACCCGGTGTTTTCAGGTTAAATTTAGTAATAGTGAAACGGAAAATACCATAGTAAATGAAGAAGAATGCGATACCTTGCACAATCAACATATACCATTTAACCGCCAGAGGGTTGCGTGAAGATAAGAACATATCCACAAGGCCCGCACTAAAGCCAAAGCCTGAAATCCACTCCATACTTGCGGCAATATAAACAGAAATCGCCATTAAGAATGCGTGAATAACATAAAGCACTGGAGCAACAAACATAAAGGAGAATTCAAGCGGTTCAGTGATCCCCGTAAAGAATGCCGCAAATGCCCCAGCCATCATGATACCCGCAACTTTTGCTTTATGCTCTTTGCGCGCACAATGATAAATAGCCAGTGCTGCCCCTGGTAAACCAAACATCATAACTGGGAAGAAACCTGCTTGATAACGTCCTGTCACACCGACCGTTGCCAAGCCCGCATCAATCGCTTGCTGACCAGCAAGGAAGTTAGGAATATCATTAATACCTGCCACATCAAACCAGAACACAGAGTTCAGCGCATGGTGTAAACCAACAGGAATTAATAGGCGGTTAAAGAAAGCATAAATACCGGCGCCCAAAGCCCCCATATCTTTAATGCTTTCACCAAAGCTCACTAAGCCGCCGTAAATTACCGGCCAGATATACATTAGAATAAAGGCGACGATAATCATCAAGAATGACGTGAGGATCGGCACTAAGCGACGACCACTAAAAAATGATAATGCACGAGGTAATTCGACACTGCTAAAGCGGTTATACAGCTCAGCTGAAAGTACCCCAACCAGAATACCGACAAACTGGTTGTTTATTTTACCAAAAGCCACAGGCACTTCTGCAAGTGGTAGACCTTTGATCATCGATACCGCAGCAGGTGAACAAAGTGTAGTCACCACTAAAAAGCCGACAAAGCCAGTTAAGGCCGCCGCCCCGTCTTTGTCTTTTGACATACCATAAGCAACACCTATCGCAAACAATACTGACATATTATCGATAATGGCAGCACCTGATTTGATCAGTAAAGCAGCTAGCGCATTATCGTTTCCCCAGCCTACCGGATCAATCCAGTAGCCTATTCCCATCAGAATTGCTGCAGCAGGCAATGTCGCAACGGGCACCATCAATGCCCGTCCTATCTTTTGCAGATAACTTAAAATATTCACACACTCCCCCTTGGATAACCCCTATTTGGGATCTTATTTATACTCATTTATATTTATTGATGAGTTAATTATTTAATTCCATTTTTAGTCTAAAAAAATTATTTTGTATCGCAAATTAATTAGTGCTAATTTGTGATTAAAGTCACCTATATAGGATATTTTTTAGCTTAAATGCTGGCTAAGTCAGAAAGCTTATTTTATGATTAAAAATATCTTTTGAAGGATTGATGTCTTCATTGACTAAAAATGAAAAGCAATTCGTGTTATAGATGAGTCACTGATAATCACGCATTGAAATAGTATGTAACTTGATTGTCAGATTTGTCTTTTTTCTATGAGGTTATTATGAGGTTAATCCCCCTATCCACGGCACAGCAAGTGGGAAAATGGTCGGCTAATTATATCGTTGAGAAAATCAACGCATTTGCGCCAAGCGCCGATCGTCCTTTTGTTCTTGGTTTACCTACTGGTGGTACGCCATTAGCAACGTACAAAGCGCTAATTGAACTACATCGTGCAGGTAAAGTAAGTTTCCAGCATGTTGTCACCTTCAATATGGACGAATATGTTGGCATTCCAGCAGATCACCCACAAAGTTATCGTACTTTTATGTATGAGAACTTTTTTAATCATATTGATATTAAAGATGAAAATATCAATTTATTAAACGGTAATGCAACAGATCCACAAGCAGAATGTGCACGTTATGAGGCGAAAATAAAGTCTTATGGCAAAATCAATCTGTTTATGGGAGGTGTTGGTAATGATGGTCATATCGCTTTTAATGAACCCGCCTCATCACTCGCTTCTCGTACACGGATGAAAACACTGACTGAAGATACTCGTCTCGCTAATTCACGATTCTTCGACAACGATATCAATAAAGTGCCTAAATATGCGCTAACTGTCGGTGTAGGGACATTATTAGATGCAGAAGAGTTAATGATTTTAGCGACTGGCATCAATAAGGCTCAAGCAGTACAGGTGGCAACAGAAGGTGCTGTTAACCATCTATGGACTATCTCTTGCGTACAATTACACCCTAAAGCAATTTTAGTCTGTGATGATCCGGCAACAATGGAACTGCGCGTGAAAACACTGCGTTATTTTCAACAAATTGAAGCGCAAGAGCGCCAGCAATACCAAGACTAAGTTTAGTAAATTAAGTACCTACAATAAGTAGTGGAAAAACTAAGCTATCTTACTTATCAGCCAGAGTTTGCTGGCTGATATCGGTTTTTTAGATTGACTTCCCTTATATTAGGAGACAAAGGTATGTTTGCCTTAACAAATGCTGTTATTTATACAGGTTATGACCGTTTAGAAGATCACGCCATTATTATTAACGGGTCACGTATTGAGCAGGTTTGCCCACAGGATCAACTACCAAAAGATATAGCCACTCGTGATATGCAAGGTGCGATTGTCTCCCCCGGTTTTATTGATTTACAAGTCAATGGCTGTGGCGGTGTACAATTTAATGACACCGCGGAAAATGTCACAGTAAAAACGCTAGAGATTATGCAAAAAGCCAATGAACGCTTAGGCTGTACTAGCTATTTACCAACATTAATTACCTGTTCTGATGAATTGATGAAAATAGGCATTGAAGCAACTCGCGCTTATATGCAAAAACACCAAAATAAAGTGTTGGGATTACATTTAGAAGGCCCTTATATCAATATCATTAAAAAAGGGACACATGATCCTCAATTTATTCGTCAACCAAGTGCACAGATGATTGACTATTTGTGTGATAACGCTGATGTCATCGCTAAAATTACACTCGCACCAGAAATGGTCGATGAAAAATATGTTCGTCAATTAATCACAGCAGGTATTGTTGTTTCTGCAGGCCACTCAAATGCCACCTATGAAGAAGCGCGTAAAGGCTTTCGTAACGGTATTTCATTGTCGACTCACCTTTATAATGCAATGCCTTATATTTCAGGTCGTGGCCCGGGTCTTGTAGGGGCAATTTATGATACCCCTGAGGTTTACGCAGGGATCATTGCCGATGGTTTACATGTTTCATGGGCAAATATCCGTAACAGTAAGCGCTTAAAAGGTGAAAAACTGTTATTAGTGACAGATGCGACAGCTCCTGCGGGGCTTGATCCAAATAAAAATGAGATGGATAGCTTCGTTTTTGCTGGAAAAACGATATATTATCGCAATGGGCTGTGTGTGGATGCGGACGGTACATTAAGTGGTTCATCACTCACGATGATTGACGCTATTAAAAATAGTGTACTTCATGTTGGTATTCCATTAGATGAAACGTTGCGTATGGCAACACTTTACCCTGCCCGTGCGATTGGTGCAGATAACGAACTCGGTACAATTGAAGCAGGTAAAATAGCAAATATTGCTTCTTTTGATAAGGACTTCAACCTTTGCACAACATTTGTCAATGGTATTGAAATAACAGATAACTAATGGATGTAAATGCTGATGAGTCACAACAACACTGAAACGCAAATTGGCAATATCGATCTTGTTAAGCAACTTAACAGTGCGATTGTATATCGGCTCATTGATCAACACGGGCCGATTTCTCGTATTCAAATCGCCGAGCAGAGCCAACTCGCCCCTGCCAGTGTCACTAAAATTACTCGTCAGCTTCTTGAACGTGGCTTGATTAAAGAAGTTGATCAACAGGCTTCAACCGGAGGTCGTCGCGCAATATCCATTGTTGTGGAACATCGCCGTTTTAATACCGTCAGCGTCCGATTAGGACGCAATGATGCCACTGTTGCTCTTTATGATCTCAGTGGTAAAGCCTTAGTAGAGCAACACTACCCTTTAGAACAAAGCACCCAACAAGAAGTTGAAACCTTGCTTATTAATGCTATTGATGATTTTATTAAACAAAATCAACGTCGTATTAATGAGCTTATTTCAATTTCAATTATCTTGCCCGGGTTAGTTGATCCTAATAAAGGCATTGTCCACTATATGCCTCATATGAAGGTAAATAACTGGGCATTAGTTGATAGCTTAGAAAAACACTTTGATCTGCCTTGCTATGCGGGCCATGATATTCGGAGTCTCGCCTTAGCAGAAAACTATTTTGGTGCCACCAGAGATTGTGAAGATTCTATCTTGGTTCGTATTCATCGTGGCGCAGGGGCTGGTGTTATTATCAACAACAAAATTTTGCTCAACCAGCGTGGTAATCTTGGTGAAATTGGTCATATCCAAATAGATCCATTAGGAGAGCGTTGCCACTGTGGTAACTTTGGTTGTTTAGAGACCATTGCGTCCAATAGCGCAATAGAAGCTAAAGTCCGCTACCAACTTGAACAAGGCTATCCCAGCCAGCATTTATCTGCAACACAATGCCAAATTCAAGATATATGCGATGCAGCGGTAAAAAACGATCCCCTCGCTGTTGAAACCATTAAACAAGTGGGTCTTCATCTAGGTAAAGCCATCGCCATTGCAATTAACCTATTTAACCCACAAAAAGTAGTTCTGGCAGGAGAAGTGACCGAAGCGGCTGAAATATTACTACCGTCGATCCAAAGTTGCATTAATACCCAAGTGTTAAAAGAGTTTAGAGAAGCGCTTCCTGTTGTTATCTCCGAACTTGATCATCGCTCAGCCATTGGGGCATTTGCACTTACCAAGCGAGCAATGCTTAATGGAGAGTTACTACAATATTTATTCGACAAATAATCTTTTTGTTACAATAAAACAGCTTTTTAAATGAAGGCTGTTATTTATCTCAATTAAGATTAATTTTAGGATAAATTTCAACCAGTCATCTTTGTTTAAAAGACAACGTGCAGCTAAAATAACTGTGCGTTGTTTTATTATGTCACCACCACACCGCAATATCCCCTTCCCTGTGCTATCAAATTATCACCTATTAGGCTGTTTTTTCTTTTTATTCAGACAATCTGTTGTTATTTACTTAGTAAGATTTTTCATCAATAAGGTTGTTTTTTGGATCTTTTTTCGACAAAATGATTAACCAGCGAGCAAACGAACACTTTTCTCGAAAATTAATGCAAAAAGCAGTTGACGGATTTGTCTGTAATACGCATAATGCGCCCCGCAACGCCGACGAAGGTTATGCAAAAAAAGATGGCTATGTAGCTCAGCTGGTTAGAGCACAACACTCATAATGTTGGGGTCACAGGTTCGAATCCCGTCATAGCCACCATCTTTTTTGCGGGAGTGGCGAAATTGGTAGACGCACCAGATTTAGGTTCTGGCGCCGCAAGGTGTGCGAGTTCAAGTCTCGCCTCCCGCACCATTTCTCGTGACATTCGTTGTTGTTTATTATATTTCCGGATGGGGTATCGCCAAGCGGTAAGGCACCAGGTTTTGATCCTGGCATTCCCAGGTTCGAATCCTGGTACCCCAGCCATATTTCTGCTAAATTCAATAAATAGTGAGAAATTATCTCCTATTGGCTATGTAGCTCAGCTGGTTAGAGCACAACACTCATAATGTTGGGGTCACAGGTTCGAATCCCGTCATAGCCACCATTTTGGGGTATCGCCAAGCGGTAAGGCACCAGGTTTTGATCCTGGCATGCCCTGGTTCGAATCCAGGTACCCCAGCCATATTCTGAAAGAGAGACTCGTTAAACGAGTCTTTTTTTCTCAAAGGTTGTTGCGGGAGTGGCGAAATTGGTAGACGCACCAGATTTAGGTTCTGGCGCCGCAAGGTGTGCGAGTTCAAGTCTCGCCTCCCGCACCATTGATTAATAGTGTCAAACACTAACTAAAATCAACAAACAAGACTCGCTATGGCGGGTCTTTTTTGTTTTTAGCCTTAAATATCCCCTCTCTCTCACCCTTTATCAACACGCTGACGCCTTGTCTATTTCCTCATTACTCTCATACTTATCATTGTTTGCTCGATAATCTACATAAACTCATCGTAACGTTATTTTTTGATCAAGCTGTACATATATTCATACCAATACTATACTCCCCCATAGTATAATTAAGGATTATATATGCCACACTCACCAGCAGAAAAAAAAGCCGCGTTAACCCGTGTAAGAAAAATCAAAGGGCAAATTTTGGCATTAGAAACCGCCCTTGAAAACGAAAATGAATGCGGTCAAGTTTTACAGCAAATTGCTGCCATTCGGGGTGCTATCAATGGCCTGATGGCGGGCGTACTCGAAAGTCATTTACGTGAAGGTCTAATGGATACCGTCGCTTCTCCTGAAGATCAAAAAAACTCCGTTGATGATGCAATCTCACTAATACGCACTTACCTGCGCTAATAACAACAAGGATATCATTATGAAATCTCGTGCTGCGGTCGCCTTTGGACCAGGAGAGCCTTTAAAAATTGTTGAAGTTGATGTGATGCCACCTCAAGCAGGTGAGGTATTGATTAAAATTAGTCACACTGGCGTATGCCATACTGATGCCTTTACCCTTTCAGGTGATGATCCTGAGGGTGTTTTCCCGGCCATTTTAGGTCATGAAGGCGCGGGGGTGGTGGTTGAAGTAGGTGAAGGCGTCACCAGTGTCAAACCGGGTGATCACGTGATCCCTCTCTATACAGCAGAATGTGGCGAATGCCTATTTTGTAAATCAGGCAAAACGAATCTCTGTGTAGCAGTAAGAGCAACCCAAGGTAAAGGCTTAATGCCTGATGGCACAACGCGCTTTTCCTATAATGGACAACCTATTTATCACTATATGGGTTGCTCTACCTTTAGTGAGTATACGGTAGTAGCTGAAGTATCACTCGCTAAAATCAATCCACAAGCCAACCATGAAGAAGTCTGCTTACTTGGTTGTGGCGTGACAACAGGTATTGGTGCTGTACATAATACGGCAAAAGTACAACAAGGTGACTCGGTGGCTGTATTTGGTTTAGGAGGCATTAGTCTTGCTGTACTGCAAGGCGCTAGACAAGCCAAAGCAGGCCGTATTTTTGCGATTGATACTAATCCTGAAAAATTTGCATTAGCACGCCAATTTGGTGCCACAGACTGTTTAAATCCCAATGATTATGACAAACCTATTCAAGAAGTACTGGTTGAAATGACTCAGTGGGGCGTTGATCATACTTTTGAGTGTATTGGTAACGTCAATGTGATGAGAGCCGCTCTAGAGAGTGCTCACCGTGGTTGGGGGCAATCTATCATTATTGGTGTTGCGGGGGCAGGACAAGAGATCTCAACACGCCCTTTCCAACTCGTCACAGGTCGTTCATGGAAAGGGACTGCATTTGGCGGAGTAAAAGGTCGTAGCCAACTACCCAATATGGTTGAAGATGCAATGAATGGGAAAATCGAACTCAAACCTTTTGTGACCCACACTTTACCTCTTGAAAAAATAAATGAAGCCTTTGATTTAATGCATGAAGGTAAATCAATTAGAACTGTTATTCATTTCGATTAATCACTCTCAGGCCTATTATCAAATAGGTCTGACTTTGTTGTTAAGGAGTCAAAATGAACAACATTGAACGCCATGCCTGTTTTGGCGGTTGGCAAGAGGTTTATCAACACACCTCTACCACCCTCAATTGTGAGATGAAATTTGCTATCTATCTCCCGCCTATGGAAGATGGGCAAAAATATCCGGTTTTATATTGGTTATCTGGATTAACTTGTAATGAACAAAACTTCATTACCAAAGCCGGAGCACAGCAATATGCTGCGCAACACGGTGTTATTTTAGTGGTACCTGATACTAGCCCTCGTGGTGAAAATGTGGCTGATGATAGTGCTTATGATTTAGGACAAGGTGCTAGTTTTTATCTGAATGCCACACAAGCACCTTGGAATAGTCATTATAAAATGTATGACTACATTGTTAATGAACTCCCTAAATTGATTGAGACACATTTTCCTGCCAATGAGCGACGTGCTATTAGTGGACATTCAATGGGGGGACATGGTGCATTGATGATTGGTTTGCGTAATTTGTCTCGCTATTGCAGTATTTCAGCGTTTTCACCCATTGTTGCACCAACCCAAGTCCCTTGGGGACAAAAAGCCTTCAGCGCTTATTTAGGCGACGATATGGCACAATGGCAACAATATGACACGATTGAATTACTGAATAAAACACAACAGACAGTGCCCATACGAGTGGATGTCGGTCTTGATGATCCTTTTTACCAACAGCAACTACAGCCAGAACGTTTAGCACAAGTGTGTGATAAAAAACAGTTTGCGTGCTGTTTAAATTTACATCAAGGCTACGACCACAGTTACTATTTTGTCGCGAGTTTTATCGGTGAACATATAGCCTTTCATGCTAAGCACTTAAAGGCTTAAACCTAATGCGATGATCGATGAAGACAATTCAGATCATCGCATTGCTCATCATTTAATCCCTAAAGCATAACGTAGCGCGGCTTCTTTCGCTTTTCCTGCATGCTGCGCCGCTAATAATCCGATATTTCTGGCTAATTTTAAGCCTGGTAATTGATGGCTAAAAGCGTGGTAAAAGAGATCCATTCCTGCCTGCATCAGCATATTATCAGGCATACGACGGCGCTGATATTTTTTTAACAATGCCATTGAATGCCAAGGTTCAAAATGCTGTTTCGCTTGCGCCACTAAATTAAGCAAGCAATCCACATCACGATAACCGAGGTTAACCCCCTGTCCTGCTAATGGATTAATAGTATGTGCCGCATCCCCCACTAAAATCACACCATTATCAACATAACGACTAGCATGCTGACGAGTTAATGGGAAAGAGCCTGCTGCAATAGGTGTCACTTTGCCTAAGCGTTCAGGGAAAGCATGTTCGATTTCTTTTTCTAACTGTGCCATTGACATCGTTTGTAGCTTTCTAATTCTCTGCGGAGAATCATACCAAACTAAGCAAGCCCAATTATCAAACAGAGGCAAATAAGCCCGTGGCCCTGAAGGGTAAAAGCGTTGCCATGTACCTTTTTCTGGTGGTAATTGCGTTTTCACGGTGATTAACATACAGGATTGACGATACTGCCAACCATTACTGCCAATCCCCGCCATTTGACGCACTTGCGAATTAGCCCCATCGGCTCCTACAACTAACTGAGTGGTGATTTCCTGACCATCAGCAAGCGTGACTTGCCATTTATTATCTAAGTATTTCATGTTACTTAGACTATTTGGGCATAATAAAGTGATATTGCTATAACGTTCTGCTTCTTGCCACAATGCCAATTGCAAAATGCGATTTTCAACCATATAACCTAATTCAGGTAAACCAAGACTTTTCGCATCAAAAATAACATGGGCATTATCTTCTTCCCATGTTTCGAGGGTTAGGTATGGCGCACTGCGCATCGCTAAAACATGTTGCCATGCACCTAGCTGTTTTAATAAACTAACGGACGCGCAGCTGATCGCAGAAATACGAATATCAGGATGAGATGAGGCATCAAAAGGTGCTGGAGATTGCCGTTCTACCATTGCAACACGCAACCCTTCTTGCGCCAGCCCAATGGCAACGGCTGCGCCAATCATGCCACCACCGGCAATGACTGCATCAAAATCGTTTTTTACATTTCTCATCATTGTTATGCCATAACTCATTGCTTTAAAAATAATAGGTAAGCGCTATATCAGTTTATTAGAAATAAGCAAAACTGAACGCCAGAAAGAATTAGCGCCGACTGACTCTAGTCACTGACCACACAAATGACTACAATAACCGCCTTATTGGCTTATTACACGCAACGTTTTTCAGTGATTAGCTATTATCTCACTGTAAATACCGGATTTATACAATGTCGACGATAAAAAAACTGTACATTAAAACTTGGGGCTGCCAGATGAATGAGTACGATTCATCTAAAATGGCAGACCTACTCGAAAGCACCCACGGTTATCAGTTAACCGATGTCGCCGAAGATGCGGACATTCTACTGCTAAATACCTGTTCTATCCGTGAGAAAGCACAAGAAAAAGTCTTTCATCAGTTAGGACGTTGGAAAAATTTTAAAGATAATAAACCTGATATTATCATCGGCGTTGGTGGTTGTGTTGCCTCTCAAGAAGGTGAATACATTCGTCAACGTGCGCAGTGTGTCGATATTATCTTCGGACCACAAACCTTACACCGCTTACCAGAAATGATTAATCAGGTAAAAGGCACCAAAAGCCCAGTGGTCGATATCAGTTTCCCTGAAATTGAAAAATTTGACCGTCTACCTGAACCTCGTGCTGAAGGCCCTTCTGCATTTGTTTCTATCATGGAAGGCTGTAATAAATACTGCTCATTTTGTGTAGTGCCTTATACGCGTGGTGAAGAAGTCAGCCGCCCTTGTGATGATATTCTATTTGAAATCGCACAACTGGCCGCTCAAGGGGTACGCGAAGTTAATCTATTAGGTCAAAACGTCAATGCTTATCGTGGTGAAACCTTTGACGGGCAAATCTGTAGCTTTGCAGAATTACTGCGCCTAGTGGCAGCGATTGATGGTATTGATCGTATTCGTTTTACTACCAGCCACCCTATTGAGTTTACTGACGATATTATTGCGGTTTATGAAGATACCCCTGAATTGGTTAGCCTCTTACACTTACCAGTACAAAGCGGATCAGATCGTATTTTAACCTTAATGAAGCGTAATCATACAGCTCTTGAATATAAGAGCATTATTCGTAAATTACGCAAAGCACGCCCTGATATTCTGATAAGCTCAGACTTTATCATTGGTTTCCCAGGTGAAACGCAAGATGATTTCGAAAAAACCATGAAATTAATTGCGGATGTAAACTTTGATATGAGCTTTAGCTTTATCTATTCAGCCCGTCCAGGAACCCCTGCGGCTGATTTACCTGATGATGTGAGTGAAGAAGAGAAGAAACAGCGTTTATATCTGTTACAACAGCGCATTAATCAGCAAGCAATGAACTACAGCCGTGCCATGCTTAACAGCGTACAACGTATTCTTGTAGAAGGCCCTTCACGTAAAAATGTGATGGAACTTTCAGGTCGTACCGAAAATAACCGCGTGGTTAACTTCGAAGGTACACCGGATATGATTGGTAAATTCGTTGATGTCGAAATTGTTGACGTTTACGCTAACTCATTGCGTGGTAAAGTGGTCAGAACGGAAGATCAAATGGATTTACGTATCCATGAATCACCAGAATCCGTTATTGCCCGTACTCGTAAAGAAGATGAATTAGGTGTAGGTGTTTACCAACCTTAATTGATCAGACTTAACAAAAGGATACTCAGTGACAGTAATAGCCCATACACAGGTAGCGACCCAAGAGATTTTCTTAGAGCCCGCAGATAATGACCGTTTAATGAGTTTATGTGGCCCATTTGACGACAATATTAAGCAACTTGAACGCCGTTTAGGTATCGAGATCAATCACCGTGATAACCGTTTTAAACTAACGGGTAAATCACTGAATGTGAATGCAGCTGCAGGAATTTTGCGACATCTGTATGTGGAAACCTCACCCATTAAAGGTGTGATACCCGATATCGACCCTGAGCAAATTCACCTTGCCATCAAAGAGAGCCGAGTGCTTGAGCAAAGTGATGAGCATGTGCCTGAATTTGGGAAATCGACCAATATTCGCACTAAACGCGGCGTGATAAAACCACGTACGCCTAACCAAGCGCAATATATTGCCAATATCCAAACTCACGATATTACTTTTGGTATCGGGCCTGCAGGTACAGGGAAAACCTATCTGGCTGTTGCTGCCGCTGTCGATGCCCTTGAGCGTCAAGAAGTACGCCGTATTTTACTGACTCGCCCTGCGGTAGAGGCGGGTGAAAAGCTCGGTTTTTTACCCGGCGATTTAAGCCAAAAAGTCGATCCGTATTTACGACCACTTTATGATGCGTTATTCGAGATGTTAGGTTTTGAAAAAGTTGAGAAACTGATAGAGCGTAATGTGATTGAAGTGGCCCCTTTAGCTTATATGCGAGGTCGTACACTCAATGACGCATTTATTATTCTCGATGAAAGTCAAAACACCACAATCGAACAGATGAAGATGTTTTTAACGCGTATCGGTTTTAACTCTAAAGCGGTCATCACAGGTGATATCACGCAAATCGACCTTCCTCGAGGCCATAAATCCGGATTGCGTCATGCCATAGAAGTGCTATCTAATGTCGATGATTTAAGCTTTAACTTCTTCCATAGTGAAGACGTGGTTCGCCATCCTGTGGTTGCTAAGATTGTTGTCGCATATGAAGCTTGGGAAGTTGAAGATCAAAAACGCCGCCAAGCAATTAAAGCAGAAAAAGAGAGACTGCAGAGAGAAAATCATGAGTGAAGTGATTCTTGATTTACAAGTTGCCACTGAAAATACACAAGGGCTTCCGAGTGAAGCCCAATTCATCACTTGGCTGGAAGCCGTACTACCGCAATTTCAGCCTATTAGTGAAGTGACTATCCGTATCGTTGATGAAGCGGAAAGTCATGAGTTAAACCTGACTTATCGTGGAAAAGATAGACCAACTAATGTACTTTCTTTTCCTTTTGAAGCACCGCCTGAAGTGGAATTACCTTTACTGGGTGATTTAATTATCTGTCGTCAGGTCGTTGAAAAAGAAGCCGATGAGCAAAATAAAACTGTTGAAGAGCACTGGGCACACATGGTTATCCATGGTTGTCTGCACCTTTTAGGCTATGATCATATTGAAGATGATGAAGCTGAAGAAATGGAAGGTTTAGAGACAGAAATCTTACAAAAATTAGGTTATGAAGATCCCTATTTGATTGAAAAAGAGTAACAGTTCTCTTTATTTTATGATAAATACTATATCTAATAACCATTCAATGAGGAAAAATAGTTAAAACGCCATGAGCGACGACCAATCTTCGAGTAACGATAACCCTGGTCCTAAAAAGGGGTTTCTCACATTGCTTAATCAGTTATTCCACGGTGAACCTAAAAATCGTGATGATCTGATGGAGCTTATCCGCGATTCTGAACAGAAAGAATTAATCGATCCTGATACCCGTGATATGTTAGAGGGGGTAATGGATATCGCTGAACAGCGTGTACGGGATATTATGATCCCCCGCTCGCAAATCGTCACATTAAAACGCAATCAAACCCTTGATGAGTGCCTTGATGTGATTATTGATTCAGCGCACTCTCGCTTTCCTGTCATCAGTGAAGACAAAGATCATATTGAAGGCTTATTAATGGCAAAAGATTTATTGCCATTTATGCGTACTGGTGCTGAGCCATTTAGTATAGACAAAGTTTTACGTTCTGCTGTCGTTGTACCAGAAAGTAAACGCGTTGACCGCTTACTAAAAGAGTTCCGTTCGCAACGCTATCATATGGCTATTGTCATTGATGAATTTGGTGGTGTTTCTGGTTTGGTCACGATTGAAGATATTCTTGAACTTATCGTCGGCGAAATTGAAGATGAGTATGATGATGAGGATGATATTGATATTCGTCCATTAAGTCGCCATACCTACTCAGTGAGAGCATTAACCCAAATAGAAGATTTTAATGAGGCATTTGGTACTCACTTTAGTGATGAAGAAGTCGATACGATTGGTGGTTTAGTTATGCAAGCCTTCGGTCATCTTCCTGCTAGAGGTGAAACTATTACCATTGATAATTACCAATTTAAAGTTGTTATGGCTGATAGCCGTAAAATTATTCAGGTTTATGTGCACATTCCTGACGATGCGCCTGTACCTGAACTAGGTAATGATGTGTAGGATATTAATGAATAATTTCTCTTTATTAAACCGCCAGTGGGTTCGCACCCTACTGGCGGTTTTTTTCGGTGCCAGTGGCACACTCGCGTTTTCTCCCTTTGATTTCTGGCCTGCAGCGTTAATTTCTTTATCAGGTTTGCTACTGATAATAACGCAACGAACCACACGACAAGGGGTATGGCTTGGTTTTGCCTGGGGATTTGGATTATTTGGTAGTGGTGTAAACTGGGTATATGTCAGCATTGCTGATTTTGGGGGAATGCCATTTGCTATCAATATTTTCTTAGTCATATTGTTAGCCCTTTACTTATCGCTTTATACCGCCCTATTTGCCGGATTATTAAACAAGTTCTTTCCTAAACCTACCGTTTGGCGTTTTGTCTTTGCGGCTCCCGCTGTATGGCAACTCACTGAATTTTTAAGAGGTTGGGTGTTATCAGGGTTTCCGTGGTTACAATTTGGTTATAGCCAAATTGATGGCCCATTAAAAGGTATTGCACCTATTTTTGGTGTCACCATGATAACCTTTTTGCTGACCATAATTAGTGGACTTATTGCTGTCGCTATCTATCGTAAATCACTATATAGTGCGGTGATCGGAGCAATATTATTACTCTTACCTATCAGCTTTAAATCTTATCAATGGTATCAACCTTTAACTGATGAAACACAAGAAATTGCCTTAGTTCAAGGCAATATCGCGCAATCATTAAAATGGCAACCCGGTACTTTAGAAAGTACGTTAAACACCTATCTCACCTTAAGTCGCCCTTTTATCGGTAAAGCAAACTTAATTATTTGGCCTGAGTCAGCTATCCCTGATGTTGAAATTCAGCAACAAGGCTTTTTAGCGCAATTGGATAAACAATTAAGAGCACAAGACACGCATCTAATGACAGGAATTATTGATGCGCGTCCCACCTTAGAAGGCTATCGTTTTTATAATAGTGTTATTACATTAGGTGAACACTATGCTTACCAATATCCGGCAACAGATCGCTATAACAAACATCATCTTGTGCCTTTTGGTGAGTATGTCCCTTTAGAGTCCTTATTGCGCCCATTAGCGCCATTTTTTAATTTACCTATGTCATCATTAAGCCAAGGTGAATATATACAACCTCAACTGACGGTAAATGATGCCAAAATAACCGCCGCCATCTGTTATGAAATTATTCTTGGAGAACAAGTTCGTGCTAACTTTAAGCCGGATACACGTTTCTTATTAACTATTTCAAATGATGCTTGGTTTGGTAATTCAATTGGTCCATGGCAACATTTTCAAATGGCTAGAATGCGTTCATTAGAGTTAGGACGCCCATTATTACGTTCAACTAATAACGGCATTACCGCCTTTATTGCTGCTAATGGTGATGTTATTGCCCAGCTTCCACAATTTGAAGCAGGTGCATTAGCTGAAAAAATGACACCCACAACAGGATCAACACCTTATTATAAAATGGGGAGTTATCCAGTGTGGATTTTAGCAGGGGTATTTTTAATTCTTGCTTTTATTAAGCGTCGTTCTTAATGTTAAATAAAGCCCTGCTCAATTAATCTTAAAACAATTAATTAAGTAAGGGCTTTTCTAATAAAAGGACTTTTCAATGATCCATTACCCTGAATATATTCTTGATATTATTTGGCAAAGAGCGAAAAAAATATCTGCCGATAATGAAACAAAAGGATTTCGTAAAGATAAAGAAACTAAATGGATCAAGCGCCAAATGTTTAATCAACAAAATGAATTTGGCTGGGTATTATCAAAACAACCCAGTTCGATTCATCAAATTATTGAAGATGAAACAATTGTGCCTTTACATTGGCAAACAGCGAGAGCCTATGAGCAAAAACAAGAAGCAAGCTCTAAACGTCTCAATATGATCCCACTTGACCCACCAGCACTATCGAAACTCATTCAATCACCAACAGATGTTTTACCTTATTGGCAACATGCCCATCAGATTTCCAGCGATAATGAAGAAAAAGGTTTTCGTAAAGATTATTACGGTCGTATTATCCAGAAAAATGCGTTTGGAGATAAACAACATCAATATGGTTGGACATTAGCTCAATTAACACCAGCCAATAAGAATAATCAAATCGTTATTCCTATTAATATTGTACCAATACATATTAATACCTCAAAACGCACTTACAATGAAAAGGAATTAATTGTTCAAGGTAGCCAAGAAGCAAAAATAAAACGCAGACGTAAAAAACTTGTCTATGAGATAATCGATTTTATTGTCAGCCTACCTGGCATTATTTTTTCTTCATTTAAACTCTGATAAACAAGTTAAATTGAAGCCCACCATAACCTAAGTTTTAATCCCCAAGAGGATGTCCAGCCACTTGTAAAGTGCACCATTTCACCTTTATAGAGAATAACAAAAGAAGGTGTAGCACTTATCCCCCAACGTTGAGAAATAGCCCCTCTATCATCATTAATAACCGGAAAAACTAGTTGCTTGGAGTTAATGCCACGTATTATTTTGGCATCATCACCAGAGAGGATAACTACAGACGTAACATTATAACCCTGTTGTGCTAAATCATTTACCGTCGGTGTAGTTAACTTACAAATGCCACACCAACTCGCCCAAAAATAGATCAGTAATGGTTTCTCTTGGCTAAGGGCAATCAATGAGACTGGTTTATCATCAACTGTATAAAGCGTAGATAAATCAGTAAGTTCTGGTGGCGTTGGTTGACGCCACCAGTCCATAGCAAATGAAATAGCCACAAAAATAAGGGCGAGAATAACTAATTCTTTACCCCATTTTCGTAAACGATTTGCCATTATTTTTTCACTTTCGCCAGTTGTTCTTTCACAATAATTTCTAACTGATCATAATCAACAGCACCCGGTAAAATAGTATCACCAATTACCGTCGCTGGCGTACCTTGAATACCCAGTTTACGAGAAAGCTCTAAGTTATTTTGCAACGTTTTTAAGCTGTCATCAGTTAACTTAATTTTGCTAGTATTAGTGCTCTTCATTGCATCTTCAATACTTGCATTATCTAGCATCGTTTTCTTCTGCATCAAACGTTGATGAAGTGCTAAGAATGCTTTTGGATCTTCTTTCCAGACAGAAAGCACCGCCTGAGAGGCTTTAGCAGAGCTTTCACCTTTAAATGGTAATGGTTTAATGATAACCGCCACATCAGGGTATTGTTCGGTGATCTTTTCTAATAATGGGTCAAAGCGTTTGCAATACGGGCAGTTATAATCAGTGAACGACACTAACACTAACTTAGCATCTTTAGCGCCAATACGTGGACTTGCCGCATCGTTGTATAATGCATCATGTTCAGAGGCCAATGCTTGACGGAACTGTGCTTGTTGCTCATCTGCCTTCTTAGTTTGCAATGCCATGATAGCTTCTTCCAAAATCTCAGGATTACTCACTAAAGTATCACGAACTAATGCACGTACTTCTTTTTCTTGAGCTGCATTCAAGGCAGCGGCTTGAACATTTGCACCAAAAAGTAACGAAGAGATAACCAGTGCAGAAAGTGTTTTTTTCATTATTGGGCTCCTTTAGCCTCTGAAAGAATAGTTAACATTAGATCTTTATTTAAAAGAGGCGGTAGGATCTCCCCCTCCTTGTTACATGGTCCATAAATCTGGTTAAACGGCACGGCGACTTGACCGCGCTGTTTTAAAAATTGGGTGATCTGTTCTGACGGTTTCGTCCAATCCCCTCTTAATGCGACAACATCAGGCTCTGAAAGTGCCTTTTGCACATCATCGCGTAATAATACATTGTATTTATTTGCTTTGCAGGTAACACACCAATCTGCAGTAACATCAATAAACACCCGTTTATTTTCAGCTAACGCTTGATGGATAGCCTCTTCTGAGAGTGGTTGCCAATTCACCTGATCTTGCCCCGCCAAGGTCTGAGTATCAGGCTGAGCAATAAATAGATAGCTTGTACCACCTAAAATAAGGGTGATCACCATTGAAGCAAATAGCGTTTTTTTGCCGTAATGTTTAGCAATAGCAAAAAGCAAGATCAGGGCGATAGCCACAAAAATAGCCGCAACAATGCCAATACCAAAATGGGGGATCAATAAAGTGATCAGCCAAATACAAGATAGCAACATCATAAAGCCTAAAACAACTCTTAGGCGATTCATCCATTTACCGGGTTTTGGCAACACTTTGGCAATTGATGGAAACATAGCAACCATGATCCATGGTAAACTCATTCCAAGACCTAATGCGGTGAAAATTAACCATAACTCACTTAATGGTGCTATCAATGCATAAGCAACCGCAGTCCCCAAGAATGGGGCAGAACACGGTGTGGCAAGCAATGTAGCAAAAGCCCCTTCCCAGAAATGTCGACTATAACCTTGGCCTCCTGCTGTCGCTATTTTGGTATTCATATTACTTGATAAACGTAATTCAAATAGGCCAAATAAATTAGCGGTAAAAATAGCCGTGATCAGCACCATAAAGCCAATAAACCAAGGGCTTTGAAACTGTATGCCCCAACCTATTGCTTCTTGGCTGTAGCGTAATACGGTCATAAACAGCGCTAAGGCCCAGAATGACACTAAAATTCCCACAACAGAAACAGAAAACTGTTTACGAATAGCCCCTGTATCACGTTTTTCGATATGAAGAATTGAGCCCAATTTCATTGCCAAAACAGGTAACACACAAGGCATTAAATTAAGAATTAAGCCCCCTAACAGCGCAAAGGCTAAAATACTCCATAATCCAACCCCCGAGTCAGCAGTAGGCAGAGATACGCTATCGCCTTGGCCTATAGTGTCATTGACTTGACGTGAATAGCCATCGTCAGTCACAACAAAGGAGAGTGGTTTTCCTACAATGTCACCTGCAGCGTCTCCCCAATCATCGGTTACATCGACAGTAACAGATAAATGATCACCTTTTGCTGTTAACTGTGGAATGCCATATAGCATTCCTTGTAGTGGATCGAGATAAATATTAGGTTGATGCCAGTCACCTTGTTCTCGTTGTAATGAGAGGGTTAATTGACTATTTCGATAATCAGATGAAACAGCAGAAATTAATCCACTTGTCACAGGTACTTTGGCCATGGCTTGATTATATTGCCATTCAAAATCAGCGGGAGCAGGCTCGTTTAAATCCAGATTTAATGAGTAATCAGTTAAAATACAGACATTACTACAGGTTGAAAGTGTTAATACCCCATTTAAGTTATCGCTATCGACAGATTTTAGTTCAATGGGGAAGACGACTTCTTTATCGTAACCTTGGGTATGAATACCTGCGACATCAAAAGCGGAAGGTGATGGCCAATGCCATATCATATCAGACACAGATTGCGTCCAATTAATTTCAGGTGCTACGCCACCTTCTCCGGGAGAGCGCCAATATGTTTTCCAGCCCGGCGCTAATTGCACCTCAAGCAATATTTTAACATCGCCTGTCGATGACTTGTCAGCCGTAGCCCTAACCTGAGCATGATCATTGTCTGGCATAGTTAGCCAACCTGTATCGGCGGCTAATGAAGATAATGAAAATAGCATCAACATCAATGCTATTAAAAAAGAACGAACCATAGCAACTCCCTAAAAAATCCTCTAACGCTACACATAAAACAACGCCTCAATATAAGACGTATTATTGAGTTAAAGCGCTACTAATCCCTTAGAATACAGTAATGAAGGTGAAGCCTTATTCGTGGAGGTGGGTGATGTTGTTTTTTCTGGCTACGTTGACGAGAAACATAAATGGCAGCCATACCAAATAAAAGTAATACCGCCCAAGTATAAAAAAGCGGTTCAATCGCTAAAGGAGGAATCGATAAGAGTGATTTAGCACTTAATTCGCAGGTTGAAAGTGAATATTTCCCTTCACTTGCATTTTGTTGCTCTGCAATTGGCGTCGAGAATGAGGACTGTGTTTGCGAAACAGCAGATGCTAAGCGCTCACTAATCACATGAGCCCCCATAGAGCGCTGAACAATACAACACAAGATCAGCAATACTGTTATCAACACTAGCCAGCGACCTGACCGCCAATTATGCATAGATTTCCTCATTTGTTGACCTGCTATCTTAACGGTAATCTACAGACAAACAACTCCTTAAGATAAACTTTACAAATTCTTTTCTTTTTTAGATTAACGCCTTTTTCTTCTTTGTTCTTTTTAACCTTTAACTTCTCATGGTTATTACCATAATAATTTTAAATATTGAAAATCACTTCCAAAAAACATTGAACAATTTTTTATTTCATCCTTTTATTGAGAGATAGCTCTCGTATTTGGAATATGGCACTTCCCAACCGTATGTTATTTGTTCTATTTATTAACATTATCAAAACAAATTAAAACAAAAAAGTAACACAAAGCAACACATCAATATCACCACGACAGGAGTTATTATGCGCATGCGTAAACTAGCATTATCATTAATGATTTTAGGGGCTGCAGGAGCTGTGCAAGCAGAAGAACTCACTGGTACCTTAAAAAAAATCAACGATAACGATATTATTATTGTTGGTCATCGTGAATCCTCTGTTCCTTTTTCATACTACGATAATCAACAAAAAGTGGTCGGATACTCTCAAGACTATTCCAACCTGATTGTTGAGGCAGTAAAAGAAAAATTAGGCAAACCTAACCTACAAGTTCGTCTTATCCCTATCACTTCTCAGAATCGAATTCCACTATTACAAAATGGTACATTTGACTTTGAGTGTGGCTCAACGACCAATAATCTCGCTCGCCAACAACAAGCTGATTTCTCGAATACTATTTTTATTGTTGGTACACGTTTACTTGCGAAAAAAGACAGTGGAATTAAAGATTTTGCTGATCTTGCGGGCAAAAATGTGGTTGTTACGTCAGGCACCACATCTGAAATGTTACTCAACAAGCTCAATGATGAGAAAAAAATGAATATGCGCATTATTAGCGCAAAAGATCATGGCGACTCATTCCGTACACTTGAATCAGGGCGTGCCGTTGCTTTTATGATGGATGACGCCTTATTAGCGGGTGAACGTGCTAAAGCGAAAAAACCTGCGTTATGGGAGATTGTGGGAACACCTCAATCGGAAGAAGCTTATGGCTGTATGTTACGCAAAGGTGATACACAATTTAAGTCGTTAATTGATGAAACCATTGCTAATGCGCAAAAATCTGGCGCAGCAGAAAAATCGTTCAATCGTTGGTTTAATGCCCCAATTCCACCGAAAAACCTCAATTTAGAATTCACTATCTCGGATGAAATGAAAGCACTGTTTGCATCACCAAATGATAAAGCATTGAACTAACAATGCATATAAGTAATTGATGCAAAATTAATAATTATAAAGTATCTGTTGGACAGACAGATCAGTGAAGTTTGGGGCAGCCGTTCCCTGCCCCATTTTTTTCACCGGAGGTGAAATCATGTCGATTGATTGGGATTGGGGGATATTCTTCCAAGAAGCCCCTTTTGGAAATACCACTTACTTAGGTTGGCTTATTTCAGGCTTTCAAGTTACTGTCGCTTTATCTCTTTGTGCTTGGATCATTGCTTTTATTGTCGGCTCTTTTTTTGGTATTTTACGAACCGTACCTAATCGCTTGCTCTCTAGTTTAGGGGCTATCTATGTTGAACTATTTCGTAACGTCCCCCTGATTGTACAATTCTTCACATGGTATTTAGTGATCCCTGAACTCTTACCACAAGCTATTGGTGATTGGTTCAAAATGGACTTAACGCCGAATATCCAATTCTTTGTCTCTTCAGCACTCTGTTTAGGTTTGTTTACCGCAGCGCGCATGTGTGAACAGGTGCGGGCGGCAATCAATTCATTACCAAGAGGACAAAAAGCAGCAGGCTTAGCACTAGGCTTAACACTGCCACAAACCTACCGCTATGTTTTATTACCTAATGCTTATCGCGTCATTATTCCGCCAATGACCTCTGAAATGCTGAACTTAGTCAAAAACTCTGCAATCGCCTCAACGATTGGCCTGATTGATATGGCTGCGCAAGCGAATAAATTATTAGATTATTCAGCTAAAGCTTATGAATCCTTTACCGCTATCACGCTAGCCTATGTCTTTATTAACGTCATTATTATGTTGATTATGCACTGGTTAGAAAAACGGGTGCGTTTACCTGGCACAGCAGGAGGTCAATAATGTACGAGTTTGACTGGAGTTCTGTTGTTCCTAGCCTACCTTTTTTAATGGATGGCATGGTCATTACTTTAAAAATCACCATAACAGCAATTGTTATCGGTATTTTATGGGGAACAATACTTGCAGTGATGCGCTTATCTACTTTTAAGCCCATCAGTTGGTTTGCGGCCGCTTACGTTAATACCTTTCGTTCTATTCCTTTAGTGATGGTATTACTGTGGTTCTATTTAATTGTGCCTAACATATTACAAAATGTTCTAGGCCTTTCACCAAAAAGTGATATCCGTTTAATTTCAGCAATGGTAGCGTTCTCTCTATTTGAAGCTGCTTATTACTCTGAAATCATCAGAGCAGGTATACAAAGCATCAGTAAAGGCCAGTTTTCAGCATCCTTAGCTTTAGGAATGACAAAATCACAAACGATGCGTTTAGTGATTTTACCTCAAGCATTTCGTGCCATGATCCCTTTATTGCTCACACAAGGTATCGTTTTATTTCAAGATACCTCACTCGTGTATGTATTAAGTCTGACCGACTTTTTCCGAACAGCGGCAAATATTGGTGAGCGTGATGGCACACAGGTTGAAATGATCCTTTTTGCTGGTTTTGTCTACTTTATAATTAGTTTCTCCGCTTCAATGTTAGTGAACTTTCTTAAAAAAAGGACTACTTAGATGATTTCCCTAAAAGATGTATCCAAATGGTATGGTCAGTTTCAAGTACTGACAGATTGTTCCACTGAAGTGAAAAAGGGGGAAGTTGTTGTTGTCTGTGGACCTTCAGGATCAGGTAAATCGACGCTTATCAAAACCGTTAATGGTTTAGAGCCTATACAACAAGGTGAAATCCTAGTAAATGATATAAAAGTCAATGATAAACGAACTGATTTAGCTAAGTTACGAGCCAAAGTTGGTATGGTGTTTCAACACTTTGAATTATTTCCTCACCTTTCCATTATTGAAAATCTTACACTAGCGCAAGTGAAAGTCCTTAATAGAGAGAAAGGTGCAGCAAAAGAGAAAGGGCTAAAATTATTAGAGCGCGTAGGCTTAGCCAACCACGCTAATAAATACCCTGCTCAACTTTCTGGTGGTCAACAACAACGCGTTGCTATTGCTCGTGCTTTATGTATGGATCCTATTGCGATGCTATTTGATGAACCCACATCCGCACTTGATCCTGAAATGATTAATGAAGTTCTTGATGTTATGGTTGAGCTGGCTAATGAAGGCATGACCATGATGGTGGTTACACACGAAATGGGCTTTGCTAAAAAAGTTGCTGACCGTATTATTTTTATGGATGAAGGTCGTATTGTCGAAGATAGCCCGAAAAATGACTTCTTTGATAATCCTAAATCAGAAAGGGCTAAAGATTTCCTAGCTAAAATCTTACATTAATCTTCAATTTTCTTTTTCATCCCACTCACTTTTCCCCTTTGCTGGCATGAATTATTACATGCCAGCAAAATATCGCTAAAAATAATCATCAACCTTTGATGACGCAACACAGTAGCAATTAATTCATTTTTATTGCAATAATTAGGCTAACCGCTTGAAAATCTCGCATTTATCATTAACAAAAAAATGCTGTTTTCGCGCTATCTCGCCATTGTGGCAAAAAAGTTATGCAAACAATGGCTTTCCTTGAGATCAATAGTTGTGGCTATTAGACAAAATCAGCTATGCTATGCAAGTCTTAATTCATCATAGCGGTTACCCTTCGGTAGCCATTAATTCACCATAGGATTATCGGTGCCATGCAAGAACAATATCGTCCCGAAGATATAGAGCAAACTATCCAGGAACACTGGGAAAAGAACAATACATTTAAAGTGACAGAAGATAATAACAAAGAAAAATATTACTGCCTGTCAATGCTACCTTATCCTTCTGGTCGACTACACATGGGACACGTCCGTAACTACACCATTGGTGACGTGATTTCCCGTTATCAACGTATGTTGGGTAAAAACGTCTTACAACCTATTGGTTGGGATGCGTTTGGTTTACCTGCAGAAGGTGCTGCCGTAAAAAATAACACTGCACCTGCACCGTGGACTTATGAAAATATCAATTATATGAAAGGCCAGTTAAAAAAACTGGGCTTTGGTTATGATTGGGATCGTGAAGTCACCACCTGTACACCAGAATATTATCGTTGGGAACAGTGGTTTTTCACTAAGCTGTATGAAAAAGGTTTAGTGTATAAAAAAACCTCTGCTGTAAACTGGTGCCCACACGACTTAACCGTACTGGCTAACGAACAAGTCATCGATGGTTGTTGCTGGCGTTGCGACACCCCTGTCGAGCGCAAAGAAATTCCACAGTGGTTTATTAAAATCACCGATTATGCTGAAGAGCTGTTAAACGACTTAGATACGTTAGATGAATGGCCAGAACAAGTTAAAACCATGCAACGTAACTGGATTGGCCGGTCTGAAGGTGTAGAAATTACCTTTGATGTCGCAGATAGCGACGATACCATGACCGTATATACCACACGTCCAGATACCTTTATGGGTGTCACTTATGTTGCTGTGGCCGCCGGTCATCCATTAGCTCAAAAAGCCGCTCAAAATAATCCTGAAATTCAGCACTTCATTGATGAATGCCGTAACATGAAGATGGCAGAAGCTGAAATGGCAACCATGGAGAAAAAAGGTATTGCTACAGGTCTGTATGCTATTCATCCATTAACCCAAGAGAAAGTCGCTATTTGGGTAGCCAACTTTGTCCTAATGGAATACGGTACAGGTGCAGTTATGGCCGTTCCAGGCCACGATGAACGCGACTGGGAATTTGCCACTAAATATGGTTTGCCGATTAAAGCGGTTATTGCTGATGCAGAAGGTAACCAACCTGACTTATCAACAGGCGCTCTGACTGAGAAAAATAGCCTGATTAACTCTGGTGAATTCTCAGGACTTGATAACCAAGCTGGTTTTAATGCTATTGCAGATAAACTTACTGCAATGGGTGTGGGTGAACGTAAAGTGAATTACCGTTTACGTGACTGGGGTGTTTCTCGTCAACGTTATTGGGGTGCGCCAATTCCAATGGCGACCTTAGAAGATGGTACCGTTGTTCCAGTTCCTGATGACCAATTACCGGTTATTTTACCAGAAGATGTGAAAATGGACGGCATTACCAGTCCAATTAAAGCGGATCCTGAGTGGGCTAAAACAACGATTAATGGTCAACCAGCGCTACGTGAAACAGATACTTTTGATACCTTTATGGAATCTTCTTGGTATTACGCACGTTATACCTGCCCTGATTACGACAAGGGAATGTTAGATCCAAAAGCTGCTAACTATTGGTTACCGGTTGACTGGTACATTGGTGGTATTGAACACGCTATCATGCACCTGATGTATTTCCGTTTCTTCCATAAATTGATGCGTGATGCTGGTTTAGTTAATTCTGATGAACCTGCTAAACGCTTACTGTGCCAAGGCATGGTATTAGCAGATGCATTTTATTATACCGGTGAAGATGGCGCTCGCCATTGGGTCTCTCCTGCAGAAGCGATTGTTGAACGTGATGAAAAAAATCGCATCATCAAAGCAACTGACAGTGCAGGCCATGAACTGACTTACGCTGGTATGAGCAAAATGTCTAAATCAAAAAATAACGGCATCGACCCACAAACCATGGTTGAGCGTTATGGTGCTGATACCGTACGTCTATTTATGATGTTTGCTGCACCACCAGAATTAACACTTGAGTGGCAAGAATCAAGTGTTGAAGGTGCGAACCGTTTCTTACGTCGTTTATGGCGTTTAGTTCATGAGCATACCGAAAAAGGAACGACTCAATCACTTGATTTGGCAACATTAACCACAGAGCAAAAAGACTTACGTCGCGATTTACACAAAACTATCGCCAAAGTTTCTGATGATGTAGGTCGCCGCTTAGCATTCAATACGGCTATTGCTGCGATTATGGAGTTAATGAATAAATTAACCCGTGCACCACAAGAGACGGAGCAAGATCGTGCTTTAATGCAAGAAGCATTAGAAGCGGTGGTACGTATGCTTTCTCCTATCATTCCACATGCTTGTTTTGTTATGTGGCAAGCGTTAGGTGGTAAAGAGGATATTGATGTTGCACCATGGCCTGTTGCTGATGAAGAAGCGATGGTCGATGATACGAAACTTATTATTGTTCAAGTTAATGGTAAAGTACGTGGTCGTATCACTGTTCCTGCTAATTCAGAAAAAGATTATGTTCAGGAAATGGCAACAAAAGAGTACAGTGTTGCTAAATATTTAGAAAATGTCACCGTACGTAAAGTGATTTATGTACCGGGCAAATTACTGAACATCGTTGTTGGCTGATAAGGAGGCTTAGTGCGATATCTATTTTCGCTGTTTTTTGCGTTAGCGGTGTTGGTCACCGCTGGCTGCGGTTTTCACCTACAAGGTAAAACCCAAGTTCCAGCTGAATTAAAAACGCTTTACCTAAGCTCTGGTGACCCATACGGGCCACTGTCTCGTGTAATGCGTCAACAATTGAGATTAAGTGGAGTTCAGCTGGTTGAAACGCCAAAAGCAGATATTCCTGTTCTCAAAATTGTTGGATCTTCAGAAAATAAAGAGACTGTCTCTGTGTATCAAGACGGTAAATCGGCTGAACGTCAGCTCACTTTTGTCCTAGATGCACAAGTGATTATGCCTGATGGAACTATCTACCCTATTTCATCACAGGTTTCACGTCCATTCTTTGATAACCCATTAGAAGCATTAGCTAAAGATGCCGAAAATGATATTATCAAACAGGAAATGCGTGAACAGGCTACCGCTATCTTAGTACGTAAATTATTGGTGGTTCACAATGCTGAACGCCAAAAAGCGTCAGAGGCAGCTAAAGCGAAACAGATAATCTCACCAGCCAAATGATCCGCCTTTATCCAGAACAACTTAATGCGCAACTCCAAGAGGGGTTGCGCCAAAGTTACCTACTTTGGGGTAATGAACCGCTATTACTCCAAGAGTCTCAAGATGCCATTCAAACGGTGGCAAAATCACAAGGCTTTACGGAACATTATCAATTTACCCTTGATAACAGCACTGATTGGAATGAAATATATTCACTCTGCCAGTCACTGAGTCTTTTTTCACAAAAGCAATCTATCTTACTCCATCTTCCTGAAAATGGTCCTAATGCGGCAATGTCAGAAAAGCTTTTACGCTTATCTCACGAATTGCATGAAGATCTCTTGTTAATTTTACGTGGACATAAATTAACCAAGGCACAGGAAAATAGCGAATGGTTTAAAACACTCAGCCAGCAAGGTATTTATGTGACTTGCTTAACCCCTGAGTTAGATAAATTACCAAATTGGGTAGCGAGACGCGCCAAGCAAAAAGGCCTTGAGCTTGATGAACAAGGTAATCAATTACTGTGTTACTGCTATGAAGGAAATTTACTCGCTTTAGCTCAAGCAATTGAACGCCTCTGTTTGCTCTATCCTGATGGTAAATTAACCCTGCCAAGAGTTGAAGCGGCTGTCAATGATGCCTCTCATTTTACTGCTTATCATTGGATTGATGCATTATTAGCAGGCAAAACCCAACGGGCATGGCATATCTTGCAGCAACTAAAAAGAGAGGATACTGAACCCGTTATTCTGCTTAGAACATTGCAACGCGAATTAATGCAATTAATTACCTTACATCGTAGCGCTAAAACGGCCTCCTTAAAATCCGTTTTCGATCAACATCGGATATGGCAAAACCGACGTCCGATATTTACCGCCGCGTTACAACGTTTGTCAGAGCATCAATTACTCACTGCCATGCGATTACTTACCCAGATTGAAATAACCCTTAAACAGGATCACGGACAAAACGTTTGGCCTGAACTTCATGCCCTTGGCTTATTATTATGTGGAAAAGCATTACCGGAAGGATTTATTCGCCATGGCTAGCACCAATAATAACTCCCCTTTAATTCATCAAGCCATTGCTCTATATGGTGGTACTTTTGATCCGATCCATTATGGGCATTTACGTCCTGTAGAAGCCCTTTCTGGCTTGATAGGGCTAAAAGAAGTGATTTGGTTGCCTAATAATATTCCCCCTCATCGCCCCCAACCAGAAGCCTCTTCACAACAGCGATTAGCCATGGTGCGGCTCGCATTACAACCTTTTAGTGCTTTCAAAGTCGACACTCGAGAGTTAGAGAAACCGACTCCCTCTTATACCATTGAGACATTAAAAGCGTTTAGACAAGAAATTGGTGAGAAACAGCCATTAGCCTTTATTATTGGACAAGATTCATTACTTTCAATTGATACTTGGCATAAATGGGAAGAGTTGTTAGATGTGTGTCACTTATTGGTTTGCGCTCGCCCGGGTTACCAAACCACATTTACATCACCACAAATGCAAACCTGGCTTGAACAACATCAAACCAAACAGCAAGCAGATATTCACTGTTTACCCGCCGGGAAAATTTTTCTTGCTGATACTCCTTTATACAATATTTCAGCTACCGATATTAGGGCTAGACATAAAGCAGGATTAGATTGTCATGATCTTCTGCCTGAGTCTGTTGAAAACTATATCAAACAGCATCAGTTGTATCGATAACAGATCTTAGAGATTAAAATTGCGCTCTTAAGTCATCAAATACAGCTGGATAAGGTGAAAAATAGCGTTGAGAAAGTAGATAATTATCAGGATAAAACGCCAAATAGTTTTTCAACCGTGACAAAGGAGCCGAAAGACTCGTTTTTCCTTGCCGATAAGATAAAATCTCTTGTGTTAACAACTGTTTTTGCTCTGCGCTAAGTGCTCGCTTAAAATATCCCGCCATATGCATTAATGCATTGGTATGCCCTTCTCGAGTTGCTGGTATTGACAGTGCTTTCATTAAGGCCTTTTGATACTGCTCGGCAAATTGTAACAGCGGTAGCGAATTAGGGATATTGGCCATATAACGCCCCAATTCTCGATAAGCGACTTGAGAATAAGCCATTAACAAATATTTATATCGACTATGAAATTGGATCAGTGCTTTTTTGCTCAACTTAGCATTTACCTGCTGTTGATAATCAATTAAGGCAAAAAACTGTGTCAGAAAATGTTCCAATCCACTAGGTTGAGAAAATTGTTCAAGGGTTAATTGTAACTCTCCTTCCCCCAAAATCTGCGTGAATAAGGTTGATGAATATTCCCCTTTCATTTTAACCCGACAAATCACTGCCTTATTTTGTCGTTTTTCATCATTATTTTGTTTAATTTCAATGCCTTCATAGCATAACAATTGACAAAATCGTTGCCAATCTGCCTGTAACAATGCGTTTTTGTTACTCGCTATTTCTGAAGTTTGCTCCAAATAATAATAATTTTCTTTCATTCGTCTGTTTCTCTTAGTCACTATCTCAACATTACACCGTATAATGATACAATCATTGACGTGATGATACCGTTATCAGGTATTTCACGAGCATTGACAGACATTGTTTTACTGTTATTCTCACCCTCGGTTCCTATTAAGGGAACTGTGGAGTAAAACTGTCGTCTAATTGGAAAGTTCTTATCTGCCGGCTTTTATTATTTATTATGGCGCAATAAATAGGCATATATGAATTTTTCTAAATCAAGCGTCGAATAGCAACCATACTTGATAGATGTTTTTGCTATCGACAACTGGAATAAATCATCGAGTAAAATAGATTTATTGGTATAAATTCCTTTAAAATAGCGCTTTGTTATTTTCTCGATTGAGTTAACTAAATAGAAAAAGGTGACCCTTTTGCAAGGCTCAGAATTACAGCAATTTATTATTGATAAACTTGAGGATTCTAAAGCTCAAGACATTATCGCATTAGATGTTCGTGGAAAATCAAGTGTCACTGATTACATGATCATCTGTACGGGAACTTCAAACAGACACTTAATGTCTGTCGCCGATAATCTGGTTGATGACTGTCGTGAAGCAGGATTACAACCTTTAGGCATCGAAGGACAAGGCGTTTCTGATTGGATTGTTGTTGACCTTGGTGAAGCCATGGTACACGTAATGCAAGAAGACAGTCGCCGTATGTACGAACTCGAAAAACTCTGGAGCTGAGTTTGAAATTACAGCTCATCGCCGTTGGTACAAAAATGCCGGACTGGATCCAGACCGGCTTTATGGATTATCTTAACCGCTTTCCCAAAGATATGCCCTTAGAACTCATCGAGATCCCCGCGGGTAAACGAGGGAAAAATGCTGATATTAAGCGTATTCTCGAAAAAGAAGGCGAACAGATGTTAGCAGCGGTAGGTAAAGGAAATCGTATCGTCACCCTTGATATTCCTGGCGCCCGTTGGGATACCCCAAAACTTGCCGAGCAACTCGATCGCTGGAAGTTAGATGGAAGAAATGTCAGCTTATTAATTGGTGGCCCTGAAGGTTTAGCCCCCGCTTGTAAAGCAGCTGCAGAACAAAGTTGGTCTTTATCTCCATTAACTATGCCACATCCGCTAGTACGTGTAGTGGTAGCAGAAAGCCTTTACCGTGCATGGAGTATTACCACAAACCATCCTTATCATCGGGAATAATAAATTGGCGGGTAAGTAAGTGAAATCAACTAATGGGATGAAGAAAAGAAAACGCACCCCGTTTCGAGATTATACAGCGGAGTCAAAACTCTTTATCCGCCGTGTTATTGTCGCATTTTCAGGGATCTTAGTTTTAACGGGCATCTTAGTTTTTAACTTGTATCACTTACAAGTCGCTCGCCACGATGATTATCAAACTCGCTCGAATGATAACCGGATCAAATTAGTTCCCATCCCACCGAGCCGAGGCATTATTTACGATCGTAATGGGGTTCCACTTGCCCTAAATCGTACTATCTATCAATTAGAAATCGTACCGGAGAAAGTGGCTAATATCCAAGAAACATTGGAGAGTTTACGAGAGGTCGTTGATTTAACTGACGACGATATTGCTGCATTTGAAAAAGAGCGAAAACGCTCTCGTCGTTTTAGTTCTATTCCGCTTAAAACGTCACTTGACCAAGTGCAAGTGGCACGTTTTGCCATTAATCAATATCGCTATCCCGGATTAGAAATCAAAGGCTATCAACGTCGCTATTACCCTTATGGTTCAGCCCTTACTCATGTTATTGGTTATGTTGCAAAAATTAATGATAAAGATGTAGAACGTCTTGAAAAAGAAGGGCTCTATCCTAATTACGCAGCAACCCGAGATATCGGTAAATTAGGTATTGAACGCTATTATGAATCTGTTTTGCATGGTAAAACCGGTTATGAAGAGGTCGAAGTTAATAGCCGTGGCCGTGTGATCCGCCAATTGCATGAGCAACCACCACAAGCCGGTAAAGATATCTACCTAACTATCGATCTTGAATTACAAACCTATATTGAAACGCTATTAACCACTAGCCGAGCGGCTGTGGTCGTCACAGATCCTCGTAACGGCGAGATATTAGCACTGGTTTCTAATCCAAGTTATGACCCTAACCTATTTGTTGGGGGAATATCTAATACAGACTATCAAGGCCTACTTAATAATCCCGATAGACCATTAATAAACCGGGCAACCCAAGGGCTCTATCCTCCAGCATCAACGGTTAAACCCTTTATGTCTGTTGCAGCCCTAAGTGAAGGGGTTATTACTCCTAACACAACTATCCATGATCCGGGCTGGTGGCAACTGCCCGGCTCTGAAAAACGCTATCGTGACTGGAAACGTTGGGGACATGGAAAACTCAATGTTACTAAATCCATTATTGAGTCAGCAGATACCTTCTTCTATCAAGTTGCCTATGATATGGGTATTGATCGTATTTCCACATGGATGTCCCGCTTTGGCTATGGTGAATACACGGGGATTGACCTTTCTGAAGAGCGTAATGGCATTATGCCAACCCGAGAATGGAAACAACAACGATATAAAAAACCTTGGTATCAAGGGGATACCATCCCTGTTGGTATAGGTCAAGGTTACTGGACGGCGACCCCAATCCAAATGTCAAAAGCGTTAATGACCTTAATTAACGATGGTCAGGTTAAAACCCCTCACTTACTTTATGGCACCAAGTTAGGTAATGAAATGCTACCTTACGTGGATAAAGAGACACGCCAAATTGGCGATATCAACTCCGGTTATTGGGAGTTAGCGAAGTACGGTATGTATGGTGTTGCCAATCTACCCAATGGTACAGGGCGACGTAGCTTTGCTGATGCTCCTTATAAGATTGCTGCAAAATCAGGTACAGCACAGGTATTTAGTTATGAAACCTATAATGCTAGCCAATTAGCAGAACATCTTCGTGATCATAAATTAATGATTGCTTTTGCGCCTTATGAAAACCCTACCGTTGCCGTCTCTATAATTTTAGAAAATGGTGGTGCTGGCCCATCTGTTGGGGATATTACTCGCCAAATACTTGATCACATTATACTTGGAGACAACAACACCGAGTTGCCTATTTCCCCGCCTTCACCGCGTGGCTCAGAGGAATAACCCAATGACAGAAAATAACAAGAAAAAATCACTCTGGACGCGTTTACATATCGATCCATTCTTTATGCTCTGTATTATTGCCTTATTATGCTATAGCGCATTTATTATGTGGACAGCAAGTGGGCAAGATCCCGATATGATGGAACGCAAGCTGGGACAAATTGCTACGGGTTTTATCGTTATGATTATCATGGCGCAGATCCCTCCACGGGTGTATGAAAACTGGGCTCCTCACCTTTACGTATTTTGTGTTGTATTACTTATTTTTGTTGATGTCTTTGGGCAAATTAGTAAAGGTGCACAACGCTGGCTTGATTTAGGTATCATACGTTTTCAGCCTTCTGAAATTGCCAAAATTGCCGTTCCTCTAATGGTCGCTCGCTTTATGAACCGTGATGTTTGTCCGCCAACATTACGTAACACAGCAATAGCCTTAGTGTTGATCTTCGTCCCCACCCTTTTAGTGGCTGCACAACCTGATTTGGGTACCTCTATTTTAATTGCTGCTTCAGGAATTTTTGTTATCTTCCTTGCCGGTATGAGTTGGCGTTTAATTACTGTCGCAACACTATTAATTGCTGGATTTATTCCGATACTCTGGTTTTTCTTGATGCATGATTACCAACGAACACGGGTCATGATGTTACTTGATCCTGAAATTGACCCCTTAGGAGCCGGATATCATATTATCCAATCTAAAATTGCTATCGGTTCTGGTGGATTACATGGCAAAGGTTGGTTACAAGGGACTCAGTCTCAACTTGAGTTTTTACCAGAGCGCCATACCGACTTTATTTTTGCCGTACTCGCAGAAGAATTAGGGCTGATTGGTGTTTTAATCCTACTAACGCTCTATATACTCTTAATTGCTCGAGGTCTTTATCTCGCGACAAAAGCACAAAATACATTTGGCAGAGTCATGATTGGTGGATTAATGCTGATCTTCTTTGTTTATGTTTTCGTCAATATTGGTATGGTGAGTGGGATCCTCCCAGTAGTCGGCGTGCCATTACCACTGGTAAGCTATGGGGGATCGGCATTAATTGTACTAATGGCAGGATTTGGCATTGTTATGTCAATTCATACACACCGAAAACTATTATCAAAAAGTTTATAATGAGGTTTCTATGCGTTTGCAATGGGTTTTGATGGGTGTCAGTGCATTGCTACTTGCAGGATGTGTTGCTGATAAACCTGTGAATAATAATCAGCCAACCACAAGGTTGCCAAATGTACCTACACAACCCGTATTAGGTATAGAGCCTCGTTATGAGCCTTATCACCCGACTGCGAATCAAGATTATCGTAAAAATGGGGTAATTTATCGCATAGTCAAAGATCCGGCGAACTTTAGTGAACGGGGACAAGCGATTGTTTACGACAGCTTAGCAATGAGTCGCTTAACAACCATAGGTGAACGAGTCAACCCTTATGAGTTTGCTGCGGCACACCCAACATTGCCTATTCCAAGTTATGCGAAAATAACAAACTTAATCAATGGACGCACAATGATTGTGCGAATTAACGATCGTGGCCCTTACGTTGAAGGCAAACAAATACAGGTTACACCTGCTGTTTATAACAGTTTGCAGTTAATGCCAACAACCCCTATTCAAATTGAAGGTATTGTCGTTGATCAAAATGGCCAAATAAGTGGTATTGGTACTCAAGGTGCACAAATAGAGAAAAGAGCCACTACATTACCTGAGCGTCCTAACTTTAATACTCAGCCATCGACAATGGCTCCCCAACCCTCTGTAACAGCACCGTCTCCCATAACAGTGACTCAACCAGCTCCAGCTCCAGCTCCAGCTCCAGCTCCAGCTCCAGCTCCAGCTCCAGCTCCACAGCCAGTATCTTCATCTAGCGCAATAGCGCAAGGATACTATGTACAAGTAGGTGCTTTAAGTAATCAAACTAATGCACAAACATGGTTATCTGAATTAACCAATGCTTTAAATACCCAAGGTGTCATTAATACAACTGATGGACTACATAAAGTGCAATTAGGCCCCTACTCATCAAAAACGCAAGCCGAAACAATAAAAAGTGCTTTGAAACAAAGTAAAAATATCGATGGGTTTATTGTTAGCCAATAAAGGGTAATAATTCGTAAAAACTCTTTTTCTAAAAGCAAATTCAGGCATAGAATCACCTGAGTTTGCTGATATTTTTCTTATCAACTTTTATTTATTTTCCCTGAATTTCCGGAACAGACAAACAGAATGAAACAGACACGCCCAGTGAAATTACTAAGAACACGTCTATTTAGTGCAACCTTTATTTTATTAGCTATTAGCCATCATGCTATTGCTGATGACACATTAAAAACAATGATACCCGCTGTTCCTAATATCGAAGCCGAATCCTATATTCTTATCGACTATAATTCTGGGAAAGTCCTCGCGGAAAAAAACGCAGATGTCCGTCGTGATCCAGCCAGTTTAACCAAAATGATGACCAGTTATGTTATAGGTCAAGCCATTCGTGCAGGAAAAATATCGAACAACGATATTGTTCCTATTGGTGAAGAAGCATGGGCAACGGGCAACCCTGTATTTCGCGGCTCATCATTAATGTTTTTAAAACCCGGTGATAAAGTCACCGTTTCACAATTAACACGCGGTATCAATCTACAATCAGGTAATGATGCCTGTGTAGCAATGGCCTCTTATGTTGCGGGAAGCCAAGATACCTTTGTCACTATGATGAATGACTATGTTAAGCGTCTAGGTTTACAAAACACACAATTTCAAACTGTACATGGTTTAGATGCACCTGGGCAATACAGTAGTGCACGAGATATGGCATTGATTGGCGCCGCATTAATTCGTGATGTTCCAGAAGAATATGCCATTTATAAAGAAAAAGAGTTTACCTACAATAATATCCGTCAAACTAACCGTAATGGGTTACTTTGGGATACTAGCCTCAATGTTGATGGTATTAAAACAGGTCATACTGAAGCTGCGGGTTATAATCTTGTTGCCTCTGCAACAGAAGGAAATATGCGCTTGATTTCTGCCGTGATGGGTGGACACTCATCTAAAGGCCGTGATGCTGAAAGTAAAAAACTACTTACTTGGGGTTTTCGCTTCTTTGAAACGGTAAAACCGCTGCAGGTGGGTAAAGAGTTTGCCGCTGAACCTATCTGGTATGGTGATACTGATAAAGTGCAATTAGGGGTTGATAAAGATGTTTATCTCACGATCCCCCGTGGCCGACTCAAAGATCTAAAGGCCAGTTATGTATTAGATAATGTTGAATTACATGCGCCAGTCAGTAAAAACCAAGTGGTTGGCACCATTAATTTCCAACTTGATGGGCAAGTCATTGAACAACGTCCACTTGTTGTTATGAATGAAGTGAAAGAAGGTGGCATTTTCAGCCGCTTGATTGATTACATCAAATTATTATTTTCACGTTGGTTTGGTTAAGGCTTGAAAAGGATAAATGTGTCCATATATAAAGATTATATCGATATTGGAATAAACACATTTACCCATTCTATATTTACCCTAACTATCAGTATCGCATTCCTCATTATAGGAGGAATGCGCTTTTTATTTGTGCTGATGAGGTGTAAAAGAGATTATTAAAACAACATCTCCTGTTGTCTTAAGGATTACATTATGATGAAAACAAAATTAAACGAACTATTAGAGTTCCCTTGCTCATTTACTTACAAAGTCATGGGTCATGCTAAACCCGAATTAGTTGACCAAGTCGTTGAAGTGATCCAGCGTCATGCACCCGGTGATTATACACCTTCAGTAAAACCAAGTAGCAAAGGTAACTATCACTCAGTCTCTGTGACTATCAACGCAACGCATATTGAACAAGTAGAAACCCTCTATAAAGAGTTAGGTGAATTAGAGCTTGTTCGCATGGTGTTATAATTTTTTTCTATTTGCCCCCTTACCCTATTAGGGGGCATTAGACGTACTTAAGAAGCAATATTACGCAGTATCTTCTCTTTATCTTTCTCTTTCACCTTACTTCTTATATTAATTCTTATTATTTCGTTATTGATTTGTCACCTAGATTTAGTAAGTCTCACTTAAATAAAAGCCTAATTGGGGTTAATCGCCAATTAAGCACTGCTTGGTTAATCACATCTATCCCCCTTCTCACTACGTCGTTTTTTTATCAATATTCCTTTATCAAACACAAACTGAAGCAATAATCTCATCTCATTCTGGTAGTTCATTTGTTGGAGCGTTATACTGCCTTTCACAATTACGCTACAAATGAAGATTTTCACGGTGCAAGATAAAACAATCATTATTCGCCAATTGGGTATGAAACCCTATTTACCGGTTTCTGATTCTATGCATCAGTTTACGGAAAAACGGGAAAGTCATACACCTGATGAAATATGGCTGGTTCAACATGAACAGGTTTTTACCCAAGGTCAAGCGGGTAAAGCAGAACACCTTTTAAACACAGGCTCTATACCGGTGATCCAATCTGACCGAGGTGGACAAGTGACCTACCACGGCCCTGGCCAACAAGTGATGTATGTTTTGCTTGATCTAAAACGTAACCATATTGGCGTTCGCCAATTAGTCACTGTTTTAGAGAATACTGTGATCAACACACTCGCAGAATTTAATGTAGACGCATATGCTCGTGCAGATGCACCGGGCGTGTATGTTAATGGTGATAAAATTTGCTCTTTGGGATTACGTATACGCAAAGGTTGCTCTTTTCACGGTCTAGCACTTAATGTTGATATGGACTTATCTCCTTTTACGCGAATAAATCCTTGTGGTTATCCTGATCTAAAAATGACACAACTGGTTGATTTGGCGCCGAATGCAACATCGGAACAAGTGGCATCATTATTAATCAACCATTTTTGTACACAACTGGGATTCCAACCACAGCAATAAAAATGCTATAATTTTTTTAACATTTATCATTTTTTTTTAAAACCTTGATTACCTCAGTCACATCGTGTTAATCACCCTAGATAACTGGAACTGGCACAATTATGAGTAAACCTATTCAGATGGAACGCGGCGTAAAATATCGTGACGCCGATAAAATGGCACTTATTCCTGTTAAAACAATCGTTACAGAACGTGAAGAACTGCTACGCAAACCTGAGTGGATGAAAATAAAGTTGCCCGCAGATTCAAGTAAAATTCAAGGTATTAAAGCGGCCATGCGTAAAAATGGCCTGCATTCTGTTTGTGAAGAGGCTTCATGCCCTAATCTTGCAGAATGTTTTAACCACGGTACCGCAACCTTTATGATCTTAGGGGCAATCTGTACGCGTCGTTGCCCATTTTGCGACGTTGCTCATGGTCGTCCTAACGCACCCGATCCCCAAGAGCCAATTAAATTAGCCCAAACGATAAAAGATATGGGATTACGTTATGTTGTTATCACCTCAGTAGATCGCGATGACCTACGCGATGGTGGTGCACAACATTTTGCCGATTGTATTACCGCTATCCGTGAAAAAAATCCTAATATTCGCATCGAAACTTTAGTCCCTGATTTCCGTGGTCGTATGGATAAAGCATTAGAGATCCTCACTGACACACCACCAGACGTCTTTAACCACAATTTAGAAAACGTACCTCGTGTTTATCGTCAAGTGCGTCCTGGTGCGAACTATCAATGGTCTCTAACGTTACTAGAACGCTTTAAACAAGCCCACCCAAATATTCCAACTAAATCGGGGTTAATGGTCGGTTTAGGTGAAACAAATGAAGAAATTATTGACGTGATGCGCGATCTGCGTAAACATGGTGTAACGATGCTGACATTAGGGCAATATTTACAACCCAGTCGTCACCATCTTCCTGTTCAACGCTACGTCAGTCCTGACGAGTTTGAATATATGAAAGAGCAAGCATTAGCAATGGGCTTTACCCACGCCGCTTGTGGACCATTTGTTCGTTCGTCTTATCATGCTGATCTTCAAGCTCAAGGGATTGAGGTTAAATAACGATTAATCTCTCTTATGCTTAACATTGCAATAGCTGTATTTATCGGCGGTGGTTTAGGTAGCGTACTACGCTGGCTAATTAGCTACCGCCTCAATTCTCTTTTTCCCCATTTTGCAACGGGGACCTTGGTCGCTAACTGTATTGGTGCCTTTATTATCGCCTTTGGCATTGCTTGGTTTAGTAAGGCTCCCAATATTGATCCTATTTGGAAAATCATGCTTACCACAGGTTTTTGTGGTGGCTTAACCACCTTTTCTACTTTTTCCGTTGAGGTGGTCGCCTTATTTAATGAAGGACGAATAGGCTGGGCATTAGGCACCATGGGGGCAAACTTAGCGGGCTCGTTTCTGATGACGGCATTCGCATTCTGGCTACTCCGTGAAATGTAGTCTCTTTAACAAGATAAAAACCGTTAATCATAAAGTTGTACTCTTTTAGTTAAGCGATTTATAAGGCCTGAACTTAATATTCAACCAATGTCAGGCCTTTTAATTTGATTTTGTTCCCGGTGGTATTACTCAATAAATTAGCCAATTTTATCAATACATTCATTGATATTTTGAAATGATAGCTATGATGTATTCTTGATTTTAATAATTTAAAAAACTTTCAACCACGGTATTTATCCCGCAGCTAGATACGCAAGCTCCTCTTTAAATTTCTCAAGTCTTTTTTCATCATCAAAACGAGCGAGAGTTATGCAGTGTGGCAAGCATAGTCACCCTAAGTAGCAATGATGATGTTTAAATCCCCCCTGTATTTGACATAAAAAGACCCCCAATAATGGGTTGTCCAACTATTAGAGTATTTCAAATAGTATTTTTAAGAAAACAGTTTAATTTATTATTATCTATTTTCAATTTTTGTTATTTTTAGGTTTTTTATTATTGTTTTTGATGAGGGTTTTATATCTAATAAATGAAATTTTTTGTTGGTATCTTGATGATTTAATTGTTATTAAATTAATTCAATTATTTTTATAATAATGAGAAATTAAATGCCTCACCATTCACATTACATTTTACATGATGAGCTTATTGGTTTTGATATCTTTAAATATATAGATATTAAATTTATTTTTTCCAATAATAGGAAAAGGAGTGTTATTTACAGGCTTATTTTTTGCCGAGATGAAAATTATCATTCATTAATTAATAAGTTATATGCCGAAAATATAAAAAATTTAACTATTAGTGTTGTTAGTTTTTATAATATAGAGACTGAAAACTATCAAAATTGTGATATGTTTGATAAACCGCCAGATTCAATTAATTTGACATCATCAGAAACTCGGTATCTTTACATAACACTCATTGACATTATTCTTTTGATAGCACAAACTGAAAAAATAGATATTTTGACTTTCCAAGCATACAGTGAAGAGCTCAGAAGAGTTTATATTCGATTAATTAATAAGTACGCTGAATCGAAAAATTTAAATGTTTACGTTGAGGAGGCTTATTTTGTTATACAAACAAATATCTAAAAAGACAAACGACAATGTTGACTATAACGCTATTAAAGTCCAGAAAAATGAGTTACTTCTTCGTTTTCAGCAGGCTAAAAAGAAGGCAGAACAAGATAGTCAGCTTTTAGTAAAATAGTTTTAATTTATTTTAATAAATACTGTTCAGAAAGTGTCTGAAATGCTTCACCCGCTGACCATTGATTGGCAATGATGATGTTTAAATCCCCCCTGTATTTGACATAAAAAGACCCCCAATAATTGGTTGTCCAACTATTGGGGGTCATTTCAAAAACGTTTTTTACTTTTGGAGAAGTCGTTAATTAGATAGCGACAACGTTTGCAGCAGATGGCCCTTTCGCGCCGTCAGTAACTTCAAACTCTACCTTTTGACCTTCAGCAAGTGTTTTAAAACCTTCTGAAACAATAGCGGAAAAGTGGACGAACACATCTTTACTGCCATCTTCTGGAGTGATAAAACCAAAACCTTTAGTTTCGTTAAACCACTTAACGTTACCTTTTAATTTAGACATCAAGTTTACCTTTAAAATAGAAAATAAACGCAAGCGTTTTGCGTTGGCTATAGTAAAACAAAAATGATGATTCGCTGTCCACAGTCTAGATCACGAAACGCGTATTTTTTTTCTGTTAAACGATTATTATTCAGACAAATCCCATAACTTAAGCCATTAATCACTTAAGAAATAGTGCTTAATACTTACAATATGAACTATTCGTCAATATCCACTTTTTCATAGTGTAATAGCCAACGTTTGATATCAAGTCCCCCAGTATAGCCTACTAACTTACCATTATGACCAATGACGCGATGGCAAGGAATAATTAACGAGATTGGGTTACGTGAATTTGCCATTCCTACCGCTCTGCAATAGTTGACGGAACCTAATGTAAGTGCCAACTTTTTATAACTCCAAATTTCACCATAAGGAATAGACTGTAAAGTCTGCCAAACGCGTATTTGAAATTCGGTTCCTTTAGGCGCTAGTGGCACTGAAAATAGGGTGCGTTTACCCGAAAAATACTCTTTTAACTGTTTTATACACTGGTCAACTATGGCATTTGAATTAACTAACGCCTCTTTTTCACTAACAAAGTTAAGGCTGGTGATGCCATCATCATCTGCAGTAATGGATATATAAGGCTTTGGAAAACCTTTCGGCGTATTGAGATAATCTTGGTACATAATGTGTTCTCTATTGATTTGTCTGTATCATCAAGATTAAAACATGCTTTGTAAGTAAATCAATCATCTAATTTTCTACTATACCTAATAAAAATTGCTCAAATGAGCGATAAGAAAATAAAATAAATCTGCTAACTGCTTAATTTTAATAATAATCATTATCAAAAATAAAAAACACCATATCTAGTGTGGTTGAAAAAGAATAAACCTATATATAGTATTTAAGCACTTTTCATTGTGACTGTGAGCAGACACATTCACATTTTTATAAGGGTTATTCTATGTCTGTGATCCTCTATACCAAACCAAATTGTGTTCAATGCAGTGCAACCGAGCGCGCATTACAACAACAAAAAATTCCTTTCACTGCGGTTGATCTCACCCAAGACACTCAAGCATTAGCAAAAATAGTTTCTATGGGATATCGCCAAGTACCAGTTGTCGTTAATGATGACGAACATTGGTCTGGCTTCTGCCCAGATAAAATTCGTCAAATAGCGCGCTAAAGGAGCAACTTATGCAATCGACTGCCCCTTTAATTTATTTCTCTAGTCGCTCAGAAAATTGTCACCGCTTCGTACAAAAACTTAATCTACAAGCGACAAGGATAAAAGAGGATGAACCACTACAAGCCACACAACCTTTTGTGTTGCTCTGCCCAACTTATGGTGGCGGTGGCGTTAAAGGCGCAGTGCCTAAAGCGGTGATCCAGTTTTTAAATATTCCTGAAAATCGCCAATTAATACGCGGTGTTATTGCTTCAGGAAATACCAATTTTGGCTCTGCTTACGGCTTAGCAGGTGACATTATTGCACAAAAATGCCAAGTCCCTTTTCTCTATCGTTTTGAGTTACTTGGTACGCCTGAAGATGTTAAACGTGTAAAAACCGGATTAAGCACATTTTGGTCAGCTAGCAAATAATGACTAAAAAGTGAATGAGATAAAAAATATGACCCACTCTATAGAACAACTCGATTATCACGCCTTAAATGCCATGCTCAATCTCTATGATGAGCAAGACAATATCCAGTTTGATAAAGACAAATTAGCCACCCACCATTTTTTTCGTCAACACGTTAATCAAAATACGGTGTTTTTTCATGATCTAAAAGAAAAGCTCGATTTTCTGGTGCAACAACACTACTACGAAGCACAAGTATTAGAGCAGTACGATTTCCCGTTTATCAAACAGCTTTTTAAGCATGCCTATAGCAAAAAATTTCGCTTTCAATCGTTCCTAGGTGCATTTAAATACTACACCAGTTACACCTTAAAAACCTTTGATGGTGAGCGTTATCTCGAACGCTATGAAGATCGTGTTTGTATGGTTGCCTTAACCCTAGCACAGGGGAATACCAAACTCGCCACTCACCTTGTCGATGAGATAATTAGTGGCCGTTTCCAGCCTGCAACCCCTACTTTCTTAAATTGTGGAAAAAAACAGCGTGGCGAATTGGTCTCTTGTTTTTTATTACGTATCGAAGACAACATGGAGTCCATTGGCCGAGCAGTCAATTCTGCGTTGCAATTGTCGAAACGTGGCGGAGGTGTTGCTTTCTTACTGACTAATTTACGAGAAGCAGGAGCCCCCATAAAACGCATTGAAAACCAATCGTCTGGCGTAGTACCGGTAATGAAAATGCTTGAAGATGCCTTCTCATATGCCAATCAATTAGGCGCAAGACAAGGTGCTGGAGCGGTTTATCTCCATGCTCATCATCCTGATATCTATCATTTTCTAGATACAAAACGAGAAAATGCTGATGAAAAAATACGTATTAAGACGCTTTCATTAGGTGTCGTTATTCCCGACATTACCTTTGAATTAGCTAAACGCAACGAAGATATGTATCTATTTTCACCTTATGATGTAGAACGAGTATATGGCGTTCCTATGTCAGAAATCAGTATTAGCGAAAAATATACTGAAATGGTCAACAATGCAGAGATACGTAAGAAAAAAATTAAAGCACGGGCATTTTTTCAAACTTTAGCTGAAATTCAATTTGAATCAGGTTATCCCTATATTATGTTTGAAGATACCGTCAATCGCGCAAATCCGATTGCGGGCCGAATTAATATGAGCAATTTATGCTCAGAAATCTTACAAGTAAATAGTGCCAGTGAATACAATCCTGATTTAAGTTATCGACAAATTGGTCATGATATTAGCTGTAATCTCGGATCAATGAATATCGCTATGGCGATGGACTCACCAGATTTTGCGCATACCGTAAATGTTGCCATCAGAGCACTGACGAGTGTGGCACAAATGACTAAAATAGAATCAGTACCTTCTATTGAAAAAGGCAACCAAGCATCTCATGCCATTGGCTTAGGGCAAATGAACTTACATGGTTATTTAGCCCGTGAAGGGATTTATTATGGTTCAGAAGAAGGACTTGATTTTACCAATATCTATTTCTATACCGTAACATACTATGCCCTTTTAGCCTCTAACCAATTAGCGATAGAGACTAAACAGCGCTTTAAAGGGTTTGAACAGTCAAAATATGCCACTGGGGAGTATTTTGATAAATATTTATCAAAACAGTGGTTACCTAAAACCCAAAAAGTCCACCAGCTATTTAGCCAATCCAATATTCATATTCCAACCCAAGAAGATTGGCAAAAACTTAAGCTCTCGATTATGACTCACGGTATTTATAATCAAAACTTACAAGCAATACCACCAACAGGATCAATCTCTTATATCAATCACTCTACATCGAGTATTCACCCCATTGTGGCACCGATTGAAATAAGAAAAGAAGGTAAAATCGGTCGGGTTTATTACCCCGCCCCTTTTATGACCAATGAAAACCGTCATTTTTATCAAGATGCTTATGAAATTGGCGCAGAAAAAATTATCGATACCTATGCCCAAGCATCACAACATATCGACCAAGGATTGTCGCTAACATTATTCTTTTCTGATGAAGCAACCACAAGGGATGTTAATAAAGCACAAATTTATGCATGGCGTAAAGGTATAAAGACCTTGTATTACATTCGTATTAGACAAACAGCATTAGCCGGCACAGAAATAAAAGGCTGTGTTTCATGCGCCCTTTAATAATAATGATAAGGAAAGTGTTACTATGTCTGCATCTTATTTAAGTCGTGTTAATGCGATAAATTGGAATCGTATTGAAGATGAAAAAGATTTAGAAGTTTGGAACCGTTTAACCATGAATTTTTGGTTACCCGAAAAAATTCCACTTTCTAATGATATACCTTCATGGAATACCTTAACCCAAGCTGAAAAACAGTTGACTATCCGTGTATTTACAGGGCTTACACTGCTCGATACGATACAAAATACGGTCGGGGCACCAACCTTAATGCCTGATGCTCAGACTCCCCATGAAGAGGCGGTATTATCGAATATCTGTTTTATGGAAGCGGTACATGCTCGCTCTTATAGCTCGATATTTTCGACACTCTGCTTAACAACAGATGTTGATGATGCTTATCGTTGGAGTGAAGAAAATACCTATTTGCAAAAGAAATCAGATATTATTCTGCGTTATTATCAAGATAGTGATCCATTAAAGAAAAAAATTGCCAGTGTATTTTTAGAGTCTTTTTTATTCTATTCTGGATTTTATTTACCAATGTATTGGTCAAGTCGAGGGAAATTAACCAATACAGCCGACTTAATTCGTTTAATTATTCGTGACGAAGCTGTGCATGGTTATTATATTGGCTATAAATTCCAAAATCAGTTATTAAATAAATCATCATTAGAGAAACAAGATATTAAAGACTTTGCTTTCTCATTATTATTAGATTTATATGATAATGAAGTTAAATATACAGAAGATCTCTACGACTCTGTCGGTTGGACAGAAGATGTAAAAAAATTCCTTCATTATAATGCGAATAAAGCGCTGATGAATTTAGGTTATGAAGCACTATTTCCAGATGAAATAACTAATGTTAGTCCAGCAATACTTTCATCACTATCGCCAGATGCAAATGAAAATCATGATTTCTTTTCTGGCTCAGGCTCTTCTTATGTTATTGGTAAAACGATCAATACCGAAGATGATGACTGGGATTTCTAGCTAACCCTCTACAGCAAAAAACAGAATACATTCATATTAATTATGAATTAATCAATTAATATAATGCACTGAAAAATAAAACTTATTTTTTAGTGCCTTTTTATTTGCTTGAAAAACAACCTGATTGTGTAATTTTTACCGTCCCATTAACCAGAATTATCAATTTTTTACGAATGATTTTTATGACTAGTTATCGATAACTTAAGATCACCCCTTAAAAAACATAAGATTTTTTAATGTTAATGCATTTTTTTCTATTTTTATTTTATTAGTATCTTTTTACATTTTTTTATTTTGTTGTTATTTCTATTGTGATGATAATTAAAATTAACATCTGAATAAAAATAATGTTATTTCATACAGTTAGTATGATTTCCTTGACTTCTTTCTTTTCTATAATTTCACTTTATTTAATTATTAATCATCAAAAAAAACCTAAAAAAATCACAAAATTATTTGTTTAATTATAATTAACATAGGGTTGTCAGGCTTGTTCATTATGATAGGGTAATTCCCCTACTAAAAATCTCAATTTAGGAAAAACAACAAACTAATTTATTAACATTTAATTTATTCCTTTCATATTTAAATAGGAAAATAGATATTGCATGGCAATTAAACTCGAAGTAAAAAACCTATATAAAATATTTGGTGAGCACCCTAAACGTGCCTTTGAATTATTAGGATCTGGTATGAACAAAGACCAGATCTTTGATAAAACAGGGTTAACCGTTGGTGTGCAAAATGCCAATCTGGCCATTGAAGAAGGCGAAATATTTGTCATCATGGGATTATCAGGCTCTGGTAAATCTACATTAGTGCGCCTTCTCAATCGTCTGATAGATCCCACTAAAGGCGAAGTCCTTATTGATGGTGAAAACATCACCACCATGTCTGATAAAGATTTACGACAAGTTCGACGTAAAAAAATCAGTATGGTGTTTCAATCATTCGCTTTAATGCCTCATATGAATGTACTCGATAATACAGCATTTGGTATGGAGCTTGCAGGCATTAGCAAAGAAGAGCGCTATGAAAAAGCCATGGCAGCATTAGAGCAAGTTAACTTAAGCTCTCATGCTCAATCTTGGCCGGATGAGTTATCCGGTGGGATGCGACAACGTATTGGGCTTGCTCGTGCACTGGCCAATGATCCTGATATCTTATTAATGGATGAGGCATTCTCCGCACTTGACCCATTAATCCGAACAGAAATGCAAGATGAGTTATTGAGCTTACAAGGTGATAAACAACGCACCATTGTATTTATTTCTCATGATCTGGATGAAGCCATGCGTATTGGCGATCGTATCGCGATTATGCAAGGTGGTGTGGTGGTACAAATCGGTACCCCTGATGAAATTCTTAATAATCCAGCCAATGATTATGTACGTACCTTCTTCCGTGGCGTTGATATCAGTCATGTATTTAGCGCTAAAGATATTGCTAAACGTCGCCCAGAAACACTACTGCATATTGCGCCAGGTTTTGGTCCCCGTTCAGCATTAAAAGTACTGGAAGATGAAGATAGAAACTTTGGTTATTTAATTGAGCGAGGACGGAAATTTGCAGGTATTGTTTCTGTCACTTCTCTTGAAGAAGCATTAAAAGCGAAGCAACCTATTGGATCCGCTATTTTAACTGAACCTTGTGCGATTAATGGTGATACACCATTAAATGAACTGATTTCTACTGTTGCGCAATCTCCCTGTGCGATCCCTGTTATTGATGAAAAAAACCGTTATATCGGTTTAATTTCGAAAGGAATGTTGTTACAAGCACTGGATAAGGAGACACCAAATGAGTAAGACAAATAACCAAGCCAATCCTTGGGAAACGGACACTCAAGAAGCGGCAACAGAAAACGCCAATACAACACAAAATTCAGCGCAAGAAACGCATAACAACACAGATACAGACAATGATCCTTGGGCAACCACGGATAGCAACACTACTGATACCGACCCTTGGAGTAGTAGCGCTGGCGGTGATACCGGTGGAGCTGATGCTGATCCTTGGGGTACAGGAAGTGGCACTGACGGCAGTGATCTCTCTTCTGGTACTGATTGGCTAGATGCCATGCCAACAGAAAGTACACCTGATCACTTTAATATTATGGATCCATTTAATCATACGCTGATCCCACTAGATTCTTGGGTAACGGATGGTATTGACTGGATTGTGCTGCATTTTCGTCCTATTTTCCAAGGGATACGCGTTCCAGTCGATTTAGTATTAGGTGGCTTTGAAAACTTTCTTACCTCAATGCCTGCACCTGTTGCGATTATTTTATTTTCACTGATTGCATGGCAACTTTCAGGTAAGGTGATGGGAATAAGCGCTTTTATTTCACTGATCTTAATCGGTGCTATTGGTGCATGGTCTGAAGCGATGATAACCCTTGCATTAGTGCTGACCTCATTACTATTCTGCCTGATTATTGGTCTCCCCTTAGGGATATGGCTTGCACATAGTGACAGAGCATCAAAAATTGTCAGACCACTTTTAGATGCCATGCAAACAACACCCGCTTTCGTTTACTTAGTACCTATCGTGATGTTATTCGGGATTGGTAACGTACCCGGTGTAGTTGTCACGATTATTTTCGCCTTACCACCGATAGTGCGATTAACTATTTTAGGTATCAAACAAGTACCGGAAGATCTCATTGAAGCGGCTCAATCATTTGGGGCAAATCCTCGACAAATGTTGTTTAAAGTACAATTACCGCTGGCAATGCCAACAATTATGGCAGGGGTAAACCAAACCTTAATGTTAGCACTGTCAATGGTTGTTATCGCATCAATGATAGCCGTTGGTGGTTTAGGTCAAATGGTATTACGTGGTATTGGTCGCCTAGATATGGGATTAGCGGCTGTAGGTGGTGCCGGTATTGTGATCCTCGCGATTATTCTTGACCGCTTAACTCAATCTTTAGGCCAAAATAGTCGCCTGAAAGGTAATAGACGCTGGTATATGACAGGCCCGATTGGTTTGATCTGCCGCCTGTTTGGTAAAAAAGCCGCATAACTCATACTGGCAATAAGATTAACTAACAATCAAACATATTTATTCAATTAATATAAGAGATAACAGTAGCACGACACAGCGACTATTATCTCTTACCCATCACAACAGAAGGAAAAACTATGCGTAATCCAGTTCTCTGGGCAACAGTATTGTCCGCCACACTGATAAGCACTCAGTTATCCGCTGCTGATTTACCCGGTAAAGGGGTTTCGGTTCAACCGGTACAAAGTACTATTTCTGAAGAAACTTTTCAGACACTCATTGTCAATAAAGCACTCGAAAAACTCGGCTACACAGTGCAACCCATTAAAGAAGTTGACTACAACGTAGCTTATTCTTCTATTGCTAATGGTGATGCCACTTTTATGGCGGTTAGTTGGGTACCTTTGCATAACTCACAATATGAAGCCGCAGGTGGCGATAACACATTTTATCGTAAAGGTGATTATGTGGTTAACGCAGCCCAAGGTTATTTAATTGACAAAAAAACGGCTGAAAAATATAACATCACTAATATAGAGCAATTTAAAGATCCAAAAATTGCCAAATTATTTGATGCCAATGGTGATGGAAAAGCAGATTTAACCGGTTGTAACCCTGGCTGGGGTTGTGAAGAAGCCATTAATAATCACTTAAAAGCCTATGATTTAGAGAAATCAGTCACCCATAATCAGGGTAACTATGCGGCAATGATGGCAGATACCATTACTCGTTACAAAGAAGGTAAACCTATCTTCTATTATACTTGGACACCGTACTGGATAAGTGATGTATTAAAGCCGGGTAAAGATGTCGTTTGGCTACAAGTTCCCTTCTCTTCATTACCGGGAGATGACAAAACCGATACAACCTTACCCAATGGTAAAAACTACGGTTTCCCACCGAGTACAATGCATATCGCGGCAAATAAAAAATGGGCCGAAGCCAACCCTGCTGCTGCTAAATTATTTGAAATAATGAAAGTTTCAGTGGCTGATATCAACGCCCAAAACTTACGTATGCATAATGGTCAAAAATCACAAGCAGATATTGAACGTCATGCTAACGCGTGGATCAAAGCACATCAAAAAACCTTTGATGGCTGGGTAGAAGAAGCGCGTAAAGCGGCTAATTAATAGTGATAATCCTTAAATAACGTCAAAGCAGAGCATTATTAATATGCTCTGCTTTTTTTATCTTATGGCTGTTGTCCTGTTGTCTAACTAAAAACTTTTAACCACAGTAAAGCGATAATCTCGCCCAGTACCAGATACCGACTCACCTAAATAAGGGTAATAATCACGGTTAAATAAATTGGCGACAGTAAAACGTATCTCGGTATTATCGATAAAAGCAGGTTTCCAATTAGCGAATAGTCCATGAATGGCATAGCCTTTACTTTTTGGTAATGACCAATAAGTAGCAGCCGGATCAGCATCCATCGGTGAACGACGTTGAGCGCCAATAAAGTCCCCTGTCCACCCAGCAACCATATTTATTTGTGGGATTTTCATTCCAAGGGTGGCATGTAATGCATCCGGTTGAATTTCTGCAATCCATGTTTTTTGTCCAAACCACGGATCACGAGGAGATTGATCGCGTTTACCTTTCATTGTCGAATACGCTAAGCGACCAAAGAGATTAGCACTGTCATAAAATGCCTCTATTTCCATACCTTGAATATGGTAGCCAGGTAAATTGCGATAATTTCCAAGGGAAGGAGGACAACTCCCATTGTTTCCGGTTACTTTTCCGCTTTCACAATAGACACCGCGACGACGGAATATCTCATCTTTCCCACGAGTATCAAAAAATGTACTTCGAAGTTGCAGCTGATCTTCTTGTTGGAAAACATTTTCAAAATCAACAATGGCGCCAATCCGTGTTGCGGTAACGGTCTCTTTATCTAAATGGCGACTCGTGCCTGTCAAACTAGAGATACTGGCTTGCACTTCATATTGTTCATCAATTAACGGCGCACGCCATGTATGAGTTATATCACCAAAAAATCTAATATTGGGGCTCGCTTTCCATAAAATACCCAAATGAGGTGTAATGCCACGATAAGTTACATCACTATAATCATGACCGTAATAGGGATTAGGATCTTGATAAACCTTCGCTCGACTCCCTACTCCTTGATTTTTCACTATATCATAACGCACACCAGGCGTGAGGGTTAGTGTTCGATAACTAATTGAATCTTGAAGATAAAAACTCGTGGTTGTTTGCGTCCCTTCTGGCATATAAGGTGGTGCATAATAGCCATAATTATAATTTGGATTTTTCGCTTTATCCCGCGTAAACATTAACACATTACGATCATTACGGTGCCAACGCGCTCCCACTAAAATCACATGTTCAGTAGCTCCTTGCATCACGGTACTTTCATTTTTCACTTCAATTTGATGATTTTTATAGTTGACCCAACTTTGGTTACCCATACTACTACTTAGATAAGAACTCGCATTATCAGGGCGTTTATCATTCTGTTTGGTATTTGAATAACCGTAAGTCAATGTGAAATTAATCAGGTCAGAATCAATTGGCTGAATATTCCATTTCACACTCACAGTGTCATCTTTTTGGTCACGATAAACTAACTTACGTTTCATCGCTCCATCAAAACCATATTTATCAACATCATATTGGCTCGGTTTTGCCAGTTCATCTCGCTTGGCAGCCCAAGGCGTCCAGCCATCACTGACAGATCTTGATGCTGATAAAGTTAATGTTTGTGCGTCTGTTAAATAGACATTGGTTTTAATTAAAAACGAATCTTGATCTGATTGTGAATAACCAAATTTAGTGCCATCAGGACGACGTAAATCATCGCTTTTACGACGATTAAAATAAAATAGACCGTCAGCCGTTCCATCCATTAGCTTGCCATATATCGCACCACTATAACGATTTTGCCTATCATTGGTATGATGTCCATATTTTAAAAACATACCAATATGCTGATCAGGTAACAGTAAGTCATCCGGATCTTTCGTTTCAATCCGTACGGAGCCACCAAATCCTCCATTTCCTTGGGTGATATTATGTGGCCCTTTATCGACATCAAGGCGTTTAATTAATTCAGGATCGATAAATATGGAACCTTGACGATATTTTTCAAACGTCTTCGGTGTACCATCAAGAGTGATTTTCACATCTTCCGGATTGCCCATTCCCCAAATATTTAAAGTTTGCCCACCAGGTCTTGGCGAGCCAGATGAAGAAATCCCTGGTAATTTATCTACCAATTCAGCGATATTATTTGGCTGAATTCTATTGATATCTTTTAATGTCAAAGCCGTGCTTCCTGCTTCAACACTAGAATTTAATTTTCCGGAAACATAAATAGGATCAAGCACCACAGTTTCAGATTGTTGAGTTTGTGATGCTTTTTCTGTGCTTTGTGAAGCAACGCTATTAAACGAAGCAAGTGTAGTGAGTAATAAAAAAATCGCATGAGATGAAAATGAAACGGCCCCCATTCCCTGAAAATGAGGCTCATGCTTAATTAACAAAAAGTTCATAATAGTATCTTTTATATGGTTATTAATACGCAAATAAATAGCTAAAAATACATTTAACAACACAATCATGTTAATGATAATTATTATCATTACATAGCTTTTTTTGATCTAAACCATAAAAAAGTTAACTAAACTAAAAATGAGCTATATTTAAAACAGAATAACTAAATAATTTAATGTTAATGATATAATTAACTAATAACATTGGTTACTATATGGATTAATACTTGTCTAATCAGGACAGTGAGGGAATGGGGCTATCATCTATTTAGCATAATAAATAATGCAAATATGCGGTTATCTGCCGAGAATAAATCACATTTTACTTTTAATATTAATCTATTATAAAAATAGATTAAAAACTTTCATGCCCGATTGATTGAACATTGCTATCACAGTAATTCTTTCCGCAAAAAAATGACTCATGTTACTATCATTTACCTTACAAATAATTTGTGATCAGTATTATGGAAAACACAGCACCACAAACCTCTCTTAGTAAAGGCCTTATTTTACTTATGGCCGTTGCCACTGGCATGGTTGTCGCAAGTAACTATTATGCACAACCGCTACTTGATTCAATTGCAAATTATTTTCATATCTCTGCCACTTTAGCTGGCTTTATTGTCACTACAGCACAATTAAGTTATGCCTTAGGTTTAATGCTATTGGTTCCCCTTGGCGATATTTTTGAACGTCGTTCACTGATTGTTATCATGACGCTGATTTCAGCGAGCGGCTTATTAATTACGGCAATGGCACCTAATATTTGGCTTATGTTAATTGGTACTGCCCTATCAGGTATGTTCTCGGTCGTCGCCCAAATTCTGGTTCCTTTTGCCGCTACACTTGCTGCACCTCATCAACGAGGAAAAGCGGTAGGTACTATTATGAGTGGGCTTTTACTTGGTATTTTACTGGCAAGAACAGCGTCAGGGCTGATGGCTTCCTTTACTAATTGGCAGGGCATTTTCTGGCTAGCAAGTGTTTTTCTAGCTATTTTAGCTATTACACTATGGCGCTGTTTACCTACCTATAAAAGTCAAACAAATTTAAATTATTTTCAACTGCTCGGTTCTATTTTTAAATTGTTTGCCACGACCCCAGTATTACGTACCCGCTCACTGATTGGTGCACTTATCTTTGCCCACTTTGGTTTACTGTGGACATCAATGGCTTTTTTACTCGCTTCTGATCCCTTTAATTATTCCGATGCAGTTATTGGCTTGTTTGGACTTGTCGGTGCTGCGGGAGCACTAATGGCAGGTAAAGCGGGTGTATGGGTTGATAAAGGCAAAGGTAAAAAAACGACTACTTCAGGTTTAATTCTTCTCTTCATTTGTTGGGGACTTATTGTTATCGCCCCTTATTATCAATGGATTGGACTGATTAGTTTTATTATTGGTGTGGTTTTATTAGATTTAGCCGTTCAAGGTGTTCATGTCACTAACCAAAGCACTATCTACCGTATTTTACCTGATGCCCGAAATCGGCTTACTGCCGCTTATATGACTAGCTATTTTATCGGGGGCGCCCTAGGCTCTTTATTATCGGGTTACGCTTATCACCAATATGGCTGGATTGGTGTTTCCAGCGCCGGTGCAATCATTGGCTTATTAGGTTTACTGGTTTGGTTATTTGGTTATAAAAATGATCCAGTGATCCAATCTGAATAATAAAACTTATCTCAAAAGGGGTATTTTATGTCAGCAATACCCCTCTAAACAGAACAAAACGTAAATGTTTTAACAGCGTGATTACTATTTATGTATATCATCATCTCATTCTTTATTAAGAAATACATATCAATTATATCAATATAGCATAAACGGCATAGTTTCTAAGTGGTATTATTAACAATAGAATCATTATAGTGTAAAATAAATTTATTACGTGTTTTATCGTAGAAATCGATCCATTTTTTCCTAAATAGACTATTATTCATAAGTAAATAAGGGATAAATTGATTTTTATAACTTATTGTAAATAGATAAGCACCTAGTGATTTTTTTATGTTATCATTCAAAAAATTTATGAATCAGGTAGCATAATCAAAAAAACATAGTGACTATAAATAATAAAAATTGCTAAATTGTGTGTTTAATATACCATTTAACATGTTGATAACAACGTTATCCTAATTATCGAAACTAACAAGGTGTCTAAAAATGGAAAGCTCATTTACGCCAACAGAAGAACTACTAAACACTCGCGCTACACAACAGAAATCGCTTAACAAAGATATTCCTTACCAAGAAATTTTGTTAACTCGCCTGTCTATGCACGTCCAGAGCAAACTTCTTGAAAGTCGTAATAATATGTTAAAGTCTCAGGGCATTAACGAGACATTATTTATGGCACTTATGATTTTAGATACAACGGAAAATCGTAGTATTCAACCATCAGAATTGAGTGCGGCGTTAGGCTCATCAAGAACAAATGCCACTCGTATTGCAGATGAATTAGAAAAACAAGGATGGATTGAGCGTCGTGAAAGTCATAATGACCGTCGCTGTCTACATCTTCATTTAACTGATGCTGGAGAAGAGTTTTTAAATAGCTTATTACCACCACAGCACGAATGTTTAAAGAAAATTTGGTCAGTATTAGATGAAGGTGAACAAAAACAGCTAGAAACCCTAATGCGTAAATTATTATTACAACTTGATACATTAGCGGATAATCAGCAGGAATAACCATCACTATCAATAAACTTATTGATCTAATCTGTATTAGCTCAGATTTGACCTGACTAGCTATGGCACAGAGCTAACATAAATCTGACAGGTCGCTCTGTGCCAAAAGCCAATATTCCCCAGCCCTTGCACTCAATCATGTCTGATATTTAATCTATCATACTACCGACAAGATCTATGTAATATTGGCTACTTAGGCTATTTATACCCAATATTTTGATATTTCAGATGAACTGGTTACAACAGCATGTTGAGACAAGATTTTCTCGAGTAAAAAAACATGTGTGTCATGATCAGGATCGGCACAACAATCACTTGCAATCACTAGACGATAATCTAGGTCAAATGCCTGACTAACTGTAGATAAAATCACGCCACTGGTCGTGACTCCTGCAAGGATCAAGGTTTCAATACCTTGTGTACGAAGAACCATCTCAAGCTCAGTAAATGAAAAAGCCCCCACTCTACGTTTAATAATAACGATTTCATTTTCCTGCGGAAAAATATCATCATGAATAGCGGAACTTTCACTATTGGTGATTAATATTCCATTGTCTTTAATCGATGAGAAAATTATATTGTTTTGACTAACCTCAGGATACCCCTCACGAAACTCAACACTAACATAGATAATCGGTATGCCTGCTGCACGCGTAGCGGAAATTAATGATGATGTATTACGAATAACATCTTCAGCACGATCTTGTGGAAGAAAATTATTAAGAATGGTCGTCTGAAAATCCATTACCAGCAGAGCACTATTTTTATCGATATTATTATTGTTATTGTTATTGTTGAATTGTGTTGTCATAAAATCTCCGAAATATACAGGTGAAGAAGAACGAAGTTCATCAGCGTATAACTGAATTACGATGTAATTTAAAATTCCAAGCGGCTCCCAACAATAAGACAACACTAGTTGCCAGAAAAACTGCGCGCATACCTATATGACCACCAATAACGCCACCTATTAACGGGCCGATGAACTGACCTGCAAACTGGGCTGCGACCGAATAGCCAAGGATACTGCCTATCATTCCTTCTGGAACGTGATGACGTATTACTGCCGCAATACAAGGCAACAATCCCCCCAATGCTAATCCCATAAGAAAACGTAAAATAATAAGTTGCCAACCAGAGGTAACAAAGGCCTGAGGGATCAGCAATAAACCGGCTATAGCTAGTGCCAGCGTGATAATACGCAAATGCCCTATCCTATCTGCTAATTTCCCAAGCCAAGAGGCTGAAATAATACTACCTAAGGCAGCAGCGGCCATGACATAACCTGCAACCCTAGTTATCTGAGCAGGATCATTAACGAGTGTACGCACATAAACTGTAATAATAGGTTCTATCGACATATTGGCCAGCATCAGCAACAACCCCGTACAAAGCATGCTAACTATCACAAATCGTGCTGGTAACTGCGACCAACTCACTTGCATTTTTGTCGTAGTATTTATGTATTTCGGCGTATCTTCACGGATAAGCGTAAGGGTCATGATAAAGGACAAAAAGATCAGTGCACCGGCACAGAAAAACGTGTTTCGAATACCGAACAAGTCAGGTAACCAACCTCCAGCTAGAGGGCCAATAAGATTACCCGCCATTACACCACATGAAACAATGCCCAACGCCCAAGCAACACGCTCTCTTGGAGCTTGTACTGCAATAAGAATAGTTGCTCCAGATGAGTATCCCCCCGCCAAACCAACTAATAGCCTTAGACCGACAAGTTGCCAAATATTTGTTACCATTCCCATAAGTGAGACGGTCACCGCCATACCAAGACTGGCTCTTACGAGCATCGATTTACGTCCATATTTGTCACCGAGCTTTCCCCATACTGGAGCAATTAAGCCAGCAGTGATAAAGGTTGCACTGAATGCCACGCCAGACCATTGGACAATGGCGGCGTGACCTTGAACACCAAGCTCTTCAACATATAGGGGGAGGAACGGTAACATCAAGGTCATTGCAAAAACAGTTGAAAAAGAACCAATAAAGCAAACGAGCAGATTTCGACGCCAAAAGCTGTTATATAATTGAGTCATAGAAATATTCTTTTCTGGTATACCAATTTGGTATACCATATAGATAATTTATTTTACTGTCAATTTTTAGGAGAGTATTGCCGTTATGAGCCAAGTGTTAGAGGTTGAAAAACAATTAAGAAAACTGATACTCAACATGGAACTAGGCCCAGGAGAACGGTTAACTGAACGCTGGGCTGAAGCGAAATTTAACGCATCGAGAACTCCCGTTCGAGCCGCATTACAAAAGTTGGAATCAGAGGGACTTATATGTCGTGATGGTATACGTTGGTTAGTGGCACCAATCGATGCCGATGAAATCGAACAATTATGTATTTACCGAGAAATACTGGAGGTAGCAGCATTAAAACTTTCAGTCAGCCAGATCACCGAAGAACAGTTGAACAATTTGGAACGCCTGCTTAAAGAAACCACGGTAGATTCACCAGAAGAGAGCATGGAAAATGCTGGAACACGATTCCATAGAGAGTTGGCACGCCTTTGTAATAACGCATTTATTATTGAAGGGATAAATGATGCCCTACGTAGGCTTTCGCGAGCACGATGGCTTGATAGAGCGCCGTCTAATCCAGCGTGGGATGAGCATCGTGAAATATTTGTCGCACTTCGTTCGAGAGATACGGACAAAGCCGTAGAACTACTCGCCACTCATTTGTGCGAAAGTAGACTCCGTTTACTAGATACCATTACATCTAGTAAACGTAGCCTAAGAGCAAGAGGCATTGCGATATCCTGACCAAATACCGCCAACCTCATTTACAACATGAATTGATAAACAAATATATTCATTCACATTTATAATTGGCCTTTCGTGCTAATTATTATTCTAATATAAGCCCAATATATATGTTTCCGGATTTTATTCTGGAAACATATATAATGCTTTTTTCTGGTTTATGGAGATCTTCTAAATGAGTGTAAATGAGGAAAAAAATCCACCTCAGGCTCCCATTCGCAATAAAAAACGAACTCGCCGAAATGTTTTATTGCTACTGACTTTTATCTTTATTCTCGCGGGGCTCGCTTATACCGCTTACTGGTTTATGGTTCTTAGACATCATGAAACCACAGATAATGCCTACGTAACAGGCAATCAAATTATGGTTATGCCACAAATTTCAGGCTCGGTAACGACTGTCTATGTGGACAATACAGACTACGTAAAAGCAGGTGAACCGCTAGTCCAATTAGATGATAGTGATGAAATACTTGCATTAGATAAAGCAAAAACCGCTTTAGCAAATAGTGTCCGTCAAATGCATCAGCAAATCATCAATGGTCGTCAATTAAAAGCGAATATTGTTTTACGTGAAACTGAATTGGCAAAATTGCAAAATGATCTGCGTCGTAGAGAAGTATTAGGCGAGCGAAATGTCATTGGAAAAGAAGAACTCCAACATGCAAGAGAAGCTGTTGCCACGGCAAAAGCGGCATTAGATGTAGCAAAAGAGCAATATAATGCTAATCAAGCCATTATCTTAACCACGCCTATTGCACAACAACCTTCTGTATTACAAGCTGCAACAGAAGTGCGTAATGCATGGCTAGCTTTACAACGAACAAAAATACTAAGTCCTGCTGAAGGTTATGTCTCACGTCGTAGCGTTCAAGTTGGTGCACAAGTTGCACCGGGTAAACCGTTAATGGCCGTCGTACCTGTCACAGGTATGTGGATAGACGCTAACTTTAAAGAGACGCAACTGGCCAATATGCGTATCGGACAGCCCGCGAAAATAACCACTGATTTTTATGGTAAAAAAGTTATTTACCATGGTCGTGTACAGGGATTAGATATGGGAACAGGCAGTGCATTCTCACTATTACCGGCACAAAATGCCAGTGGTAACTGGATAAAAGTAGTTCAGCGCTTGCCGGTACGTATTTCCCTTGATGAAAAAGAAGTTGCAGAAAAACCGCTACGTATCGGTTTATCCACTGAAGTGACTGTGGATACCGTTAATCTTGATGGAAAAGTATTATCACAGAGCGAACGTCAAGCACCGGCTTATCATACTGATGCACTCACTATTGATATGTCAGAAATCAATTCATTGATTAATGAAATCATTGAACAAAATGCAGGATGATAAAGCGAGGTGTAAAGGTGATTAAAGAACCCTTACAAGGAGGAAAACTTGCTATAATGACCATCGCACTTGCGCTGGCCACTTTTATGCAAGTTCTCGATTCAACAATCGCTAACGTAGCCATCCCGACAATAGCGGGTAACTTAGGTGCATCAAATTCTCAAGGCACTTGGGTTATTACCTCATTTGGTGTTGCAAATGCTATCTCAATTCCTATTACTGGCTGGCTGGCAAAACGTATTGGTGAAGTACGCCTCTTTATGTGGTCAACAGCACTATTTGCCTTAACATCATGGCTGTGTGGTATTTCTCAAAGTTTAGAAATGCTGATCTTTTTCCGTGTACTTCAAGGTTTAGTCGCAGGCCCCTTAATTCCGTTATCACAAAGTTTGCTATTGAATAACTATCCACCAGCAAAACGCAATATGGCATTAGCGTTATGGTCGGTTACCATTGTCGTTGCACCTATTTTAGGCCCTATTTTAGGTGGCTATATCAGTGATAATTACCATTGGGGATGGATCTTCTTTATTAACGTACCTTTTGGTGTGTTAATTATTATGTGCATCTCAAATACATTAGCGGGTCGCGAAACCAAAACGGAAATTAAACCAATAGATACCATTGGTCTCGTACTATTGGTGGTTGGTGTTGGTGCACTACAGATCATGCTTGATCAAGGTAAAGAGCTGGATTGGTTTAATTCAACTGAAATTATTGTACTTACTATTATTGCTGTAGTGGCGTTAAGTTTCTTAATTGTGTGGGAGTTAACTGACGAACACCCTGTTATTGATCTTTCTCTGTTTAAAAGTCGCAATTTCACTATTGGCTGTTTAACCCTTAGTCTCGCTTATATGATCTATTTCGGTACTATTGTGTTGCTCCCTCTCCTGTTGCAAGAAGTCTTTGGTTATACCGCAACATGGGCGGGTTTAGCTGCAGCCTCTGTTGGTTTATTACCGCTGATCATTACACCAATCATCGGAAAATTTGGTGGAAAAGTCGACTTACGCTATATCATTAGCTTTAGCTTTATTATGTTTGCGGTATGTTTTTATTGGCGAGCTTATACTTTTGAACCCGGAATGGATTTTGCCACAGTTGCTTGGCCACAATTCTGGCAAGGTTTAGGTGTAGCATGTTTCTTTATGCCATTAACCACGATGACCTTATCGGGATTACCTCCGGAGAAAATGGCCTCGGCATCCAGTTTATCTAATTTTTTAAGAACCTTAGCGGGTGCAATTGGCGCGTCATTAACGACAACCATTTGGACACAAAGGGAGTCATTACATCATGAAACCTTTGTTGAAAAAATTAATCCACTCGATCCCGATGCACAATTGGCTTTTCAACAGATGAGAGAATTGGGGCTTTCTGATGAACAAACCTCGGCTTATTTAGCTAAAACAATCACTGAACAAGGTCTGATTATTTCAGCGAATGAAATTTTCTGGCTAGCGGCAGGAATATTCATTTTAATGCTGGTGGTTGTTTGGTTTGCTAAACCGCCATTCTCACCGGGTAAATAACCATTAATGAATTGATTAGTTAATTAAAGAAAAATCCCGCTGAACATGGTGAACTGACTGCAGTTCATTATTCAGCGGGATTTTTAAATCATCTAACAATTAAATAATTAGCCGTGATGTTGACGCCACCATTCAGCCAATAACACGCCAGAAGCCACAGAGACATTTAAGCTTTCAATATGGCCTGTACCACCAATGTAAATGCTCATATCCCCTTGTTTTAACGTGCTATCACTTAAGCCATCCTTCTCTTGACCTAAGATTAATACCATTTTTTCAGGTAACTGAGCTTTTGCTAGCGGCACACTTCCTTTGTGACTTGAGGTTGTCACTAAGGTATAGCCAGCCTGTTTAAACTGCTCTAATGTCTGAGCAAAATTATCAGCATCAATTCCTTGAATATACTCGGCACCACCTTCTGCGGTACGTACTGCTGCACCAGATTCTAGCACTGATGAGTCGGGAGAAATGACGCCTTTCACACCAAAATGAGCACAGCTACGCATAATAGCACCGACATTATGTGGATTACCCACATCTTCAAGCGCTAAGACACAATCTTTTGTTGGTGCATCTTTTAAATAGGTTTGTGCATCATGACCAACACGTTTTTTGATTAAGAAACAAACGCCACCATGATGATCAGTACGCGCCGCTTTAACCATCTCTTCTTCTTCAACAACATGGTAAGCTTTACGATTTGCCGCCATCCATTTTAACGCTTCACGAAAACGAGGTGTTACTTCTTGTAAGAACCAAGCTCGAACAATGGCTTCTGGACGGTTTTTAAACATAGCCTGACAAGCATTTTCACCATAGATACGCGTCTCTTCTAAACGCTGACGGCGAAGCTGTTCGGGATCTATTTGGCTTTTACCAGTAATTCCATCATGCTCTTTTAATGGCTCATCTCCCGGACGAGAAATCGTTTTCCATGGAGAATAATTACCACCTTCACTATCGTTATCACGTAAGGAGCTTGATCCACTGCGTGATGGATTACGTCCTGAAGACTTACCTGCACCACGTTCATCACGACGAGAAAATTTGTTATCACCGCGTTTATCATCACGACGATGACTACGGTCAGTATCACCACGAGCATTATTAGGGCGGCGGGATGGTTTTTTAGGTTTATTATCGGCACTGTCCTCACTGCGGACATACATCACTTTTACTTTGCCGTTTTTACCTTCATAAGAATCGTTCATTAGTCTCTCCAACTGCAATAGGGGCGCAGATTACATGATAGTTTAGCAACTGTCACCGAGAGAATCACGCAGAGTAAGAGATAAACCTATATCAAAAAACACTCTCTTTAAAAATAAAATTAGACTTAGCTTTCCATTAATAAAAAATAGCTTTTATATCAATAACTAAGATAGCCATTCATCATTAGATTTAACAATACAAAAAAGTGTATCCATAATCAATTTTTTCCTAACATCATGATTAAATGTGGTTTGCTCACCACAACTTAGGTTTAGAAAGTCGTTTCCTGTTTTTTGTAATACTGTTTCTATTGTGGATGTTAAATCATCTTCTTTTCCATGATTAAATTTATTCCATTCATTATGTAAACTATCAATATAATTAAGCGCCAAAAGACCACATCCATTAGGTACATTTTCTTGTAGATTATATTCTATATTGATAGTATTAAATCCTTTTTTTTCTAGTTCAATTAATAAGTTATGACGTTCATCTTTTTTGCTTGAGGGCAATGAATCACATAAAAAACAGCTATCTTTATAAGTCAATAACGCAACCCAATGGTTATTATTGACTAAAACCACATAATTTTTTAACTCCGCGGATCCTTTGCTATTTTCTATTTTTTTAAGTATTGATTCATAGGAACCAATATCACACTGATAGGGTTGAAATGACGCCCAAGACTCTAATTCAGATGAAGATATATATCGATTATTATTACTTACGCTTTCATTACTATTGGCCAATACGCTATCATTACATTTTATATTTAAATAATTATCAACCGCTAAGATAAAAACATTCTCCCCTTTTCCTTTTTGTCTAGCAATCGCTTCCTCACAAGCCATTGCACTTAATAAAGGTCGTTCTTTAAAATACTCTTGATCCTCTTTTATTTTTATTTCATAGAGTAATTTGACTAATTCTTTAATATCTTCTCTTATCGAGTTATTTAATTTTGGATAAATCAAGTAGAGCTGATTAGTTGCATATAAGCTTATTTTTATATCATCATGAAACATGATGTTTACTAAATAATCTAAATCTATTGAGCTTCCATTCCTAACTGCATCAGCGAGTTTATTTATTTGATTTTTGGCAGTCTCAAGATTAACATCCACTCTACTATTATTAATGACCTGAGTATCAAAGATATTAAATAGGTTTTTTATTTCATTATCTGTAATACTATTTTCATTATTATAAAAAAGGATTTGTGTTACCTTCATAAGTCACCACAATTTATTAAATAATAATAATCCTACCACTATACGGCAAATAAACTTTCATAAAAAACAACTGATAGTAGACCTTTGGGTATCATGGTAATATTCATTCCTTTATTTATGATTGTGGTCTTTCTGTTATGCATGACAATGCGGTTTCTCGACTTCGTCAATATCGAGTTTCTATCTCTACACGCCCATATAAAGCCAGAGGCTTTCGTGTTAAACGATGCACTTTTTGTTTATTACCTGAAAAACAGTGTCTGTGTGACACCATCATTCATCAAACCGCGAAAAGCCGTTTTTGTTTAATGATGTACGATACAGAAGTGATGAAACCAAGTAATACAGGAAAATTAATTGCCGATGTTTTACCCGATACACTTGCCTTTTTATGGTCACGTACCGAGCCTGAAAAAGCCTTACTTGATGCAATTAATGATCCGCATCGACAAGCTTATGTCGTCTTCCCAGACAGCTATGCTTCTCCTTCGCGAAAAGTTTATCACCAGTTACCTGCAAACAGTAAGCCACCGCTATTTATCTTACTAGACGGCACTTGGACAGAGGCGAGAAAAATGTTTCGTAAAAGCCCCTACCTTGATGCATTACCACTGTTTTCAATTAATGAAGCCAGTAAATGTGACTACATGCTCCGTCAAGCAGCAAGAGAAGAGCAACATTGTACCGCTGAAGTTGCCGCTTCTATTTTAGCCAATGTCGGCGATGATTTAGCGTCACAACAGCTTTTTTCTCATTTTAGTTACTTTCGTCAACAATATTTAATTGGAAAACCAGACAGACGTCAGGCAAAAGAAGAGTAAATCAGCTACATTGAATACAGTTTATCATAAACTTAGGAGTTGATATGAGCCAGCGAGGCCTTGAAGCACTATTACGTCCTAAATCAATTGCGGTGATTGGCGCCTCTGACAAAGTAGGCAGAGCAGGAACCACAATGATGAAAAACTTACTCAGTGGTGGGTTTAATGGGCCAGTCTTTCCAGTCAATCCGACTCGCAATTCTGTTTCTGGTGTTTTTACTTATCCTTCTATTGATAAACTCCCCCAAGTACCAGACTTGGCAATTATCTGTACTCATCATCGCCGCAATCTTGAACTTCTTGAGCAATTAGGTCAATCAGGCTGTAAAGCCGTGATTGTTCTTTCAGCACAATCAGAACAATTTCAAGCTATTAAGACACTCTGCCAGCAATACCATATTCGCTTGTTAGGTCCAAATAGTTTAGGTTTATTAGCCCCTTGGCAAGGCTTAAATGCCAGCTTTTCACCCCTTCCTGTAAAAAAAGGCAAATTGGCATTTATCTCACAATCAGCAGCAGTAGCTAACACCATCCTAGATTGGGCGTATTACCGCAATATTGGCTTTTCCTATTTTATTGCATTAGGTGATAACCAAGATATCCAAGTTGATGATTTACTGGATTTTCTAGCAAGAGATAGTAAAACCAGTGCAATATTACTGCATTTAGAGCATATTCATGATGCAAGGCGCTTTATGTCTGCCTCACGTAGTGCATCACGCAATAAGCCAATACTAGTTATAAAAAGTGGTCGAACACAAAAAGCCCAATTACTCTTAGGCGATACGCCAAGTTATGATGTTGCTTATGATGCAGCCTTCCAACGCGCAGGACTGTTACGCGTACAAGATACTCATGAGATGTTTTCAGCGGTTGAAACCCTCAGTTATATGACGCCATTAAAAGGCGAGAAACTGATGATCATCAGCAATGGTTCAGCTCCTGCGGCAATGGCCGTAGATGAATTATTTTTACAGTCAGGCAAATTAGCACAATTATCTGCTGATACTCAGCAACAATTGCAAGCCATTGTGCAAGACACATCTGCTATTCGTAATCCGCTTAATTTAGGTGATGATACCACGGTAGAGCGCTATATTAGGGCAGTGAATTGTCTATTAGATAGCCATGATCATGATGCATTACTCTTAATTCATACACCAAGTGCTATTGCACCAAGTATTGAAACAGCACAAAAAGTTATTGAAGCAATTAATAAGCACCCCAGAAGAAAATGGCTCACTCTATTTACTAATTGGGGAGGCGAATATTCATCTCAACAATCACGTAAATTATTTAGTGAAGCGGGTATTCCCACTTATCGCACTCCTGAAGGCGCAATTACCGCTTTTATGCATATGGTGGAGTACCGCCGAAACCAAAAACAACTAAAGGAAACGCCGGCATTACCTTTAGAAATAAAAATGAACACCCAGCAAGCCCATCGCTGTATTGAAGACGCTCTCGACAAAAAACAGTATCGCCTTGATACACACCAAGTCCAGCCCATTATGGAAGCCTATGGCTTTAATACTTTACCGACTTGGATTGCTCATAATGCACAAGAAGCGGTCAGTATTGCAGAAAAAATAGGTTATCCGGTCGCGCTGAAATTACGCTCCCCTGATATACCTCATAAATCGGAAGTTCAGGGGGTTATGTTATATTTAAGAGACAGCAATGAAGTTGAATCGGCTGCACATGCCATTATCGAGCGGGTAAGCGAGCTTTACCCACAAGCGAAAATTCAAGGACTATTAGTACAAAGTATGGCAAACCGTGCAGGCTCCCAAGAGCTACGTGTTGCGATTGAACAAGACCCCATCTTTGGCCCCCTAATTCTATTAGGAGAAGGAGGCGTTGAGTGGCAAATCGAAACAAAAGCTGCCGTTGCTTTGCCACCACTTAATATGGCGCTAGCTCGTTATCTGGTTATTAATGCAATAAAAAGTGGCAAGCTCCAACCTAGAAGTGCATTACAACCACTGAATATCCTAAGCTTAAGCCATTTTTTGGTGCAAGTTTCACACTTACTATTAGATTGTCCACAAATTGTCAGGCTCGACATACATCCGTTGTTAGTAACGGGTAATGATTTCACTTTGTTAGACGTGGCTATGGAGCTGTCACCAATCGAAGGCGATCCTCATCAAAAACTTTCTATTCGCCCGTATCCCAATGAATTAGAAGAAACTTTCTTTTTAAGAGATAGCAAACCTTGTTTTATTCGACCTATTTTGCCTGAAGATGAACCTCTACTAAAAACCTTTATTAATCAAGTGACCAAAGAAGATCTCTATTATCGCTATTTTAGTGAGATCAGCGAATTTACCCATGACGATCTCGCTAATATGACACAAATTGATTACGATCGTGAGATGGCTTTTGTCGCCATTCGCCACCCTCACGATGATCCAGAAATTATTGGTGTTGCTCGAGCTATGGCAGATCCTGATAATCAACAGGCTGAATTTGCTATCTTGGTACGCTCTGATTTAAAAGGTAATACACTGGGTCACCAATTAATGATGAAATTAATCAACTATACTAAGGCGCATGGCATCAAACGGTTAACTGCCATTACCATGCCTGAAAATCGTAATATGATAAGTCTAGCTAAAAAATTAGGGTTTTCTGTGGAAGTACAGTTTGATGAAGGAATAGTCAATCTCAACTTGCTTCTTGATCCTCTCAGTGATGTATAGTGATAAAATCGCGAATAGAAAATTTCTGAATGTGATTATTCACACATCCTAAGAGAAATTCACTCTATAAGATGATTTTATGCGTACATCCTATATAACTAATGTTATGATCAGAAGATCGGTTACAGAATTTTTTACATAGAAGATGACTCTTTTAGTCATCATAAACAAGAGAAATAAGCACTGTGATGTTGTCTAAACTAAAACTTGCTAAGCATCAACAACACCTTGCACAACTGCCTAAATTAGCTCAGTCAGTTGCTGATGTTGAAACGCTTTATCAGACATCCGCGTTTCGCAGCACCTTATTGAAATATATCGCGCAAGCTCAAAAAGAGATTTTTATTACCGCACTCTATCTAGAACATGATGAAGCGGGCGAGGAGATCCTTGAAGCACTTTATACCGCAAAACAACAACGTCCTGAACTTTCCATCACCGTTATTGTTGATTGGCATCGTGCTCAACGCGGTCGTATAGGTGTCTCTGCTGATGCAACAAATGCAGATTGGTATCATAAAGTTGCACAACAGCATCCTGATGTTGACGTCCCTATTTATGGTATTCCTGTTAATACACGTGAAGCATTAGGCGTATTACATCTAAAAGGGTTTATCTTTGATGATACGGTTATTTACAGTGGTGCAAGTATTAATAACGTCTATTTGCATAAACTTGATAAATACCGTTATGACAGATATCACATCATTCATAATGCTGAACTCGCAAACACAATGAAGCAATTCATTGTCGATAGCCTTTTGCAATCAGATGCTATTCAACGTCTTGATTCAGAAGAGAGAGTGCGTTGTGCAGAAATTAAAAATTGTATCCGTCAATTCCGCTTTAATTTACGCACACATGATGGTTACGATATTAAAGGAAATGCCTCAAATAATCAGTTAACAGTGACTCCATTGGTCGGCTTAGGCAAGAAAAATATCTTGAATAAGACTATTTCCCACCTCATGGCCGTGACTGAAGAAAAGTTGGTTATTTGTACACCTTATTTTAATTTACCTGCTATTTTGGTGCGCCAAATTAGTCATTTACTGAGAAATGGTAAACAGGTTGAGATTATTATTGGTGATAAAACGGCAAATGACTTTTATATTCCGCCAGAAGAGCCCTTTAAAATAATAGGTGCTTTGCCTTATTTGTATGAGATTAATCTTCGTAAATTCACCCAACGTTTTCAACGTTTTATTGATAATGACCAATTAACAGTAAGGCTTTGGAAAGACGGTGATAATACCTATCATTTAAAAGGCATGTGGGTTGATGATGAGTGGCAATTAATTACAGGTAATAATCTAAACCCTCGAGCTTGGGGATTAGATCTTGAAAATGCCATCTTAATTCACGATCCACATCATGAATTACATGAACAACGCCATAAAGAGTTAGCTTGTATCAGAGAAAAAACACTGATTGTTAAAAGCTATCAACAATTAGAGAGTATTAAATTTTACCCTCTAAAAGTGAAAAAATTAATTAAACGTTTACGGCGTATCCGTGTTGATAGACTAATTAGTCGTATACTCTAATTTAAATATACTGCTAAGCACTATTTATAAGCCTTACTTAAAATAAGTAAGGCTTTTTTGTCGCTATAATCCACTATACTTCAACTTATTAAGATTTAAGCTCAACTATCTAACGATCAAGATATAGTAATAAGGCGTGGATATTATATGAAACTAAAGCGTAATAGCTTCTATCTGATAGTTTTACTTTCACTCGTCACGTTAAATGGTTGTCAATCCTTTCATGTTGCCAATGATAATTGGCAAGGAAAAGATAAAGCACAGCATTTTTTATTTTCTATGGTAGCCTCCGCAGGAGCTAATGCTTACGCAGATCATCAGAACTATTCTTATCGAGAAGGATTAGTTATTGGCTTATCTTTTTCAATAAGTTTAGGCGTCGCTAAAGAGCTTTATGATAGTCGACCACAAGGTACAGGATGGAGCTGGCATGATTTTGCTTATGATGTGGCAGGAGCCGCGGCTGGCAGTTTACTCTATCAGCAATTGAAATAACTCTTTTCCTTAGTTAAAGGATAAAATTGAGAATAAAAAATATCAAACGCAAAAAAGCCAACCCAGTGGGTTGGCTTTCTCGTCTTATTTAATGCTTGGCAGTTCCCTACTCTCACATGGG
>ERZ507021.79-NODE-79-length-78046-cov-10.1125_pt1 | contig 78046 bp, 73 predicted proteins | sample MGYA00512877_ERZ507021 | MGnify/ENA metagenome assembly ERZ507021 | reverse complement strand
AACGCCCGACCAATTGATTAAAAGTCAACTGCTCTACCGACTGAGCTAACGACCCTTTTCGAACTCGCCACATTCTCTGTGGCAACGGCGGGTAATAATACTGATTTAATGTTATTGTGCAACGTTTTTTTTCAAAAAAACATTCAAACGCTGAAAAAACAATCAGTTAACCCCGAAAATGTAACATTCACATTACGGGGCCAATAATTATAGTGCTGCTAACTGCTTTTGTGCTAATTTTGCACCAGCACTGTTTGGATATTGCTTAACCACTTGTTGATAAATAGCTTTCGCATTATCCTTTTGCCCTTTCTCTTGCATAATAAGCCCTATCTTATAAAAGGCCTCACTTGCTTTTTGAGATTTTGGATAATTTTTCACAACAATAGCAAAAGTACTCGCAGCCTGATCTTTATTACTTTTTAGATAATACATTTGCCCCAACCAAAATTGAGCATTTGATTGATAGCTAGACTTCGGATAACTTTTAATAAAGTTGTTTAATGCAACAATTGCCTTATCGTAATCTTTTGAATTCAATACAATATCAATTGCCGCGTTATAATCGGCTTTTTCATCACCTGTTGACGACGAACTCGTACTTGTATCAGATGTTGAAGGTACATTGCCACCCGTTGAAGCCTCATCCGTTGTTGGTGCTGAGTTGCCACCATTTAGGCTATCTAATTGTTGATAGATATTACGTTGACGCTCTACAACTTGGTTTAACTGGTATTGATTTTCCTGAATTTGACCACGCAACATATCAATATCGCGTTGAGAATCTGCGAGTTGTTGCTGTAATTGGGTCAAAAGCTGACTATGAGCATTAGAGATACGCTCAAGTTGGGCGAGTCGTTCATCAGTAGAGCCTGAACCGATATTACTGATTGGCGCTTGGGCAATAGCGGCTACAGGAGCCGCTACGCCAACCAGTAACAACAGACTCATCAATAAAGGTCTGAAGTTACTGTTGTTCATGCCGTTCTCTTAGTAAACCAGTACTGCACGACGGTTTTTCGCATAAGCGGCTTCGTCATGACCCAGTACAGCAGGTTTTTCTTTACCGTAAGATACGATTGATAATTGATCAGCTGATACGCCTTTACCTTGCAGATACATTTTAACTGCGTTTGCACGACGTTCGCCTAACGCGATGTTGTATTCTGGAGTACCACGTTCGTCAGCATGACCTTCGATAGTAATGCGTACTGAAGGGTTAGCACGCAGGAATGCAGCGTGAGCATCTAACAGTTGAGCATATTCTGAAGTAACGTCATATTTATCAAAACCGAAGTAAACAATGTTAGTTTGTTTCAGTTGTTCTAATTGCTGACGTGCTAATTCTTCAGCTGTAGGGCCTTGCTCAGTAACAGGTACATTGTTGCTTGTATCTGTTTGATCGTCGTTTTTGTTTGAGCTACATGCTGCAACAGCAACGAGTGGTAATGCTAACATCAACCCTTTAAACACTTTGTTTAATTGCATCTCTAATTGTTCCTTTATTTGTTTGCCATACATAATTCTTATGCATCACATAAACGGAGACCAGGCAGGTGATTTAACCTGACCATCAGTCGCCGGAAGACGCGCTTTGAAACGTCCATCAGTCGATACTAGTCGCAAAATGGTTCCTAAGCCTTGAGTAGAGCTATAAATAACCATAGTGCCGTTAGGCGCGATGCTTGGCGTTTCATCCAGAAACGTATCTGTTAAATATTGAACAGCATTCGTTTCTAGATCCTGCTTAGCGATATGTTGCCTACCGCTTTCAGAACTCACCATAACTAAGAAACTACCATCAGGACTTACTGCAGGATTTTGGTTTTGTTTTCCTTCCCAAGTAATACGTTCTGGCGTTCCTCCGTTAATATTAATTTTATAAATTTGAGGACGTCCGCCTTGATCCGAAGTATAGACCAAAGTCTGTCCATCAGGCATCCAAGTCGGTTCTGTATTATTACTTCTACCGTTGGTTACCTGTGTCATATTGCCACTGGCTAAATCCATTACATAAAGATTTAGACTACCGCTTTTTGACAGTGCAAAGGCTAATTTAGAGCCATCTGGAGAAAAAGCAGGTGCACCATTATGTCGAGGGAAAGAAGCGATTTGACGCACTTCCCCCGTTGCTAATGTCTGTACAACTAAAGCAGATTGACCACTTTCAAATGTAACATATGCTAGTTTAGCACCATCAGGAGACCAAGCGGGTGACATTAATGGCTGTGATGAACGATAAACGCGATCTTGATTAAATCCATCATAGTCAGATACACGTAATTCATATGGATAAGCGCCACCATTAGTCACAACGACATAAGCAATACGGGTACGGAACGCACCACGAATGCCAGTTAATTTTTCAAAGATTTCATCACTGGCGGTATGAGCAGCATATCGTAACCATTTATTGCTGATTTTATACTCACTTTGCGCTAAAACCGCTCCCGGAGAGCCAGCAACATCAACTAATTGATAGCTAACAACATATTGACCATCTGCCGAGGGCTGAACACGCCCTACAACCACTGAATCAATACCTAATGCTGTCCAGAGTGCAGGTTGAACCTCAGAAGCGGTAACGGGTTGTTGAGGCAAACGATTCATATCAATAGGGTTAAATTTACCACTATTTCGTAAATCAGCCGCAATCACTCCAGCAATATCTTCTGGCATTTGACCTGTGCCTTCCCATTTAAAAGGAACAACACCAATAGGGCGTGCAGTATTCACCCCTTGTGTAATTTCAATGCGAACTTCTGCATTAGCGAGCGTTGTAACGCATAATATCAAAAGTCCGAAAATAACATTTAATGCCTGCTTCATCATGTCTCCCTTTTATTATTGCGGTTATTGCGCAATAACGCACAGAATAGTAACAAACGCTTTTAAACAACACCATACAACACATCAATAACATTCTAAAATAGAGATAAATTAATGTATGTTTTCCTACTATCAGACAGTTTTATGGCTTAAACTCAATTGTTGGTGATTTTACTTGTTCGTAAATATCTTTCGGTGGCTTAGGCAATGTTGCCATTTTAGCCGCTTGTAATGCAACTTGGCATAAAGCCGGATCACCACCTACCGCTTTTGCACTTACTAACATACCGTCTGGTGCAATACTTATTTTAAGGTCACATTTACGACCTTTATATAAATCAGAATCAAAAAACTTCTGTTCGATGGCAACTTTTACTTGCCCAGTATAGCGATCAATGCCCGCAGCATTTGCCCCAGAGCGATTACCACCACCTTGACCTGCTGCAGAAGCCCCCGATTGTTTATCGCCTTGAGCAACTAATCCATCGAGTAGACTATCAACCGCTTTACTTTGTTGCTGTGCAGCGGCTTTCGCTTTAGCTTCCGCTGCTGCTTTGGCTTTAGCTTCTGCGGCTGCCTTCGCTTTTGCATCAGCCTCTGCTTTCGCTTTAGCATCGGCTTCAGCCTTCGCTTTTGCCTCAGCTTCTGCTTTTGCCTTCGCTTCTTCTGCTTTCTGTTTTGCTGCTAATTCTGCTTGTTTCTTCGCTTCTGCCTCTGCTTTGGCTTTCGCATCAGCTTGCTCTTTTAAAATACGATCGCGTTCAGCTTTAGCTTGTGCGGCAGCTTCTTCAGCCTGCTTTTGCTCTTCTTTCGCTTTAGCAGCGGCGGTGGCTGCTTCACGACGTTGAGCTTCTGCAGCCTCTTTTGCTTGCAAACGTTCCACTTCTAACGCTTTTAAACGTTCTTGTTCTTTAATTTGTTGTTGGCGTAGCTCTTCTTCTTGTTGCTGCGCCCGCGCTTTACGTTCTTGTTCTGCTTTTTGGACATTAGCTTGTTGCGCCTTTTGCTGATTATACTCTTGTACTACCGCATTAGGGTCAACCATAATAGCATCAATAACTTGCCCATCAGATCCACCGCCACCGCCTAAATTCCATTTCTGAGTTAACGATCCCCAGATAAGCAAAGCGATGATCAGTAAATGCAAGACAGTAGACAAGATAACTGAACCGCTCAATTTACTTCGGATTGGTTTCGTCTTCTTTCCCACGCTATTATCCAAACTTATTTCAGCCTACTAAAGAGGCTGAGTCATTAAACCGACAGACTTAACACCCGCTTGACGTAACATGTTGAGTGCTTTAATTATCTCATCATAAGGAACATCTTTAGCGCCACCAATAAGAAAGACCGCTTTCGGGTTTTTTTCTAATTGTCGTTTTGCTTCAGCCATAATCTGTTCTTGAGGTAAAAGCTCTAAAACCTCTTGTTCAACACGGATATTATATTGCCCCACTCCAGCAACTTCGACAATTACAGGCGGGTTATCACTGGTTGAAACAGTCTGTGTTTCTGTTGCTTGTGGAAGATCAACCTCAACACTTTGTGAAATAATTGGCGCTGTTGCCATAAAAATCAGCAAAAGCACCAATAACACATCAAGCAAAGGTACTATATTAATTTCTGATTTTACGCCTCGGCGGCTACTGCGACCTCGTGCCATCAGCTCTCTCCTTTTGCGTTAACTATTTCTTTTCTGCGGAGACAAAAGCTTGGCGATGTAAAATCGTCAGGAACTCTTCCATAAAGTTATCGTAACTTTGTTCCAACTTATTTACACGTTGCGTAAAGCGGTTATAAGCCATAACTGCGGGGATGGCCGCAAATAAACCAATGGCTGTTGCAATCAACGCTTCAGCAATACCGGGTGCCACCATCTGTAAAGTTGCCTGTTTAACGCTACCTAAAGCGATAAATGCATGCATAATCCCCCATACCGTACCGAATAAGCCAATATAAGGACTAATTGACCCCACCGTACCTAAAAAAGGAATATGCGTTTCTAAGGACTCTAATTCACGATTAAATGAAACACGCATTGCACGGGAAGCCCCATTAACAACGGCATCGGGTGCATGAACATTCGCTTGATGTAGTCGTGCAAACTCTTTAAAACCAGAATGAAAAATTTGTTCTGCCCCTGATAACTCGTCACGACGAGCTTGGCTTTCTTTATATAGACGAGCCAAATCAGTGCCTGACCAGAATTTATCTTCAAAATCTGCCGCTTCACGATCTGCTGCATTCAATACTTTCGTACGTTGAATAATGATCGCCCATGAGGCAATAGAAAATCCGATTAATAACAACATGATCAACTTAACTAAAAGCCCCGCTTTTAGAAAGAGATCGATAACATTCATGTCAGCCACTACTTAAACTCCGCGATAATGGACTTAGGAAGCCCTACAGGCTTCATTTTTAATGAATCAACGCAGACAACTAATACATCTGCCCTACACAGTACCACACCATCTTGATTGATAAGCTTTTGAGAAAATGTCATTGATGCACCACGTAATGTAGTAATTTCACTTTCTACTTTCAGAAGCTCATCGAGCCGTGCTGGCGCAATATAGTCAATGGTTAATTTACGCACAACAAACGCAACATGATCATACTCCCGTAAATCATGCTGATAAAAACCTTTTTCTCTGAGTAATTCTGTTCTTGCACGTTCAAAATATTTTAAATAACTGGCATGATAGACCACACCACCGGCATCAGTATCTTCGTAATAGACACGAACTGGCCAAAGAAACCGCATAATTCCGTCCTTACACTCCTTGAGTAATCCCATAAATAATTAAGCTATAGATTTGTTAACTATACTTAAGAGGTGCCTCTAAGGGAATCATAGTAACGTAAAGAATAGAAAACACCGTTTTCAGACGCCAATCATAAACTCTTCTTTGCAACACGCAATATGCTTTAGCGCCTGAATAGAAAAAATATTTTTATTAGTTCAGCATTAAAATGCTTGCTAATTAACAATTAATAGTTTAGCACTCTGATTCAAACTTTTTCCCAACCAATAAAAAAACCAGTCTTATTACTGGTTTTTTATTAAAATCAATTAATTATCTAATACAGGTGTTTCATGCAAGTAATACCACTGCCATTGACAATCTAGAGACGTGCGTCTCAAAACCACCACAGATTGACGGGTGAGAATCTTCTTATTTTCATAATGCGTTTCACGATAGCTCACCGTTGCCCAATGTTCAGATTGGTAAATAATGTTATAACTATCTGTTTCAATCCTCAATTCTGGCCTTTTCCCTGCATTACGAGAAAACATTGCCATTACATCATCATAATTTATTTTCTTTCCTGTTATACCAATCATAGAAAACGTGTTGGCAAGTAACATTTCTATATTTTTTAATGCCTGTGTAGCAATAGGGGTTTGAGTAAAAACAGTTTCAATCTCATTATGCAACACTTGCACACTTTCTATTAATGGGTCTATTTTAATGCTCATGATTTGTTTCCTGTAAGTTTGTTTTTTGCTTTAACAATATGAAAAGAAATAGCGGAAATAATCCTATGGTTGCACAGATAAAAAATGTCGTGCTATAAGCCATTTGTGACGATACAAAAAGAGATAATGTGTTGAAGATCATTGCAACAAGTGTCGCGCCAACACTAAATACAACTTGACGATTTATATTCCAAATAACACTAGCTTGAATAAGCCTTTGTTTATCAAAGTCATAAAGGGCCGTTGTTTGTGCTGTATTTGCACCGATCCCTCCACCAATTCCCATCATTAAATAAGCCAGTATTAATAAAGGCAGATCGCTCTCTTTATTTACTAATGCTAATAATACAATACCAATACTGTGCAGAATTAAAGCGAATATAGCTAAGCGCTTCATACCCAATTTATTATAAAGTGCACCACCAACAATAATGGAAATAAATGCACCTATAGCATATAGCAGCATAAAACTGCCTGTACCCTGCCCCGAAAAATGGAGATATTGTTGTAAATAAAAAATCGCCAGAATATTTACACCAGTAAAAACACCTGGAATACAGTAATAGAGAAAAATGGAAAGTGATAAGTTTCTATTTTTTAATAAATTTAGATTAATTACCGGTGATAAACTCTGTTTATAATGACGATAATAAAGAAGAGAAAATAATGCAGCAAAAAAACTGATGACTAATGCTAATTGTGTAGAGTGATACTCACCGTAAGCAGATAATGCACATAACCCTGATACGATAATAATACTGATTAATAAGATCCCTTTAAGATCTGGTATTATATTTTCTTGTGATTTATACTCTTTTACCCAAATAAAAGCCAAAAACGCAGTAAGTAATGAAAAAGGCACATTACTATAAAAAACCCAACGCCAAGATACAGCATCAACGATAAACCCACCTATTGTGGGAGAAATTGCAGGTGCAATAAGAGCAACAGCCATAATTAAAGTTGAGACTTTGCTTCTTTCATGCCCTTGAAAATACTGAAATGTTAGAGCTTGGCCGATGGGAATTAATAATCCACCACTAAGACCTTGAATAAAACGCCATAAAATCAGCTCAAAAAATGAGTGTGAATAGCCTACTAACGCCACAGAAGCACTAAATATCAACATCGAGCTGACCATTAATACTCTCACGCCAAAACGTTGAGATAACCAGTGACTCAATGGAATAATCAGTGTTAAACCTAAAATATAACTATTTGATACCCATGTAATGGAGACGATAGATACCTTCATATCCGCTGCAATTGCTGGTAATGCAATTGCCGACATAAAAATATTTATACAATCAATAAAAAAACCCAGTAAAAAAATAATGGCTATTTGATAACGATAAGACATAGCAATCCTCCGCCCTATAGGGTACGAAAGATTGACGAATATCGTCTATCTGACAAAATAGAACTTATTGTTTAATCAGAGTAAACAATCATGCAAAATCAAATAGACCGAATTCGTTCTTTTATCGCCGTAGTAGATACAGGCTCTTTTACACAAGCAGCAAAGTATTTACGCTTAAGTAAATCAATGGTGAGTATTCATATTAAAGCATTAGAAACGGAATTAAATGTATCTCTTCTTAATCGGAATACTCGGCGCTTCACATTAACTGAAACGGGAGAAATCCTTTATCAAGATTTTCGTCAAGTTTTAGTTCAACTCGAACAAACATTAGATAAGGCACGGTTAGGACAACAAAACTTACAGGGAACTTTACGATTAACTTCAACGGCTGAATTTGGTGAACATTATATATTGCCACTTTTACATCAATTTATGTGTTTACACCCTCAACTAAAAGTGCAATATATATTCAATTCTTCTATTGATGATCTTATCAATCATAAGTTAGATTTGGCGATACGCCTTGGCGCATTAAAAGACAGTAATTATCGCTATCGCAAATTAGCAGATTACACAATCAAATTAGTGGTATCACCACATTTATTGAAAAAATATCCTATCCAAGAAATTGCAGATTTAGCGGCAGTTCCCTATCTTGCAAACAGCAATTTACGCCATAGCAAACTCAGCCAACAAGATAAAATCAATCAACTATTTTCACAATTGCACTCAATGGCACTTTTCGAAACGAATACTATTAGTGCATTAAAACAGATGGCACTCAAACAAATGGGAATGACTATATTACCAGAGTGGTACATTCAACAAGAAATAACACAGGGTGAACTTGTTAGCCCTATTCCTGAACTTACCTTATTAAATCAATCTATTAATGTCATTTTTCCACATGGTGAACATATGCCAAGAAAAACCCGTCTATTTATTGATTTTTTAAAAGAGAGAATTAATTCTATGCCCTAAAAGGTGAGGGGGAATATTGCATAACCCATATACAAGAAGTGAATGCCTTATTTTACGCCACTTACTAGAGGTTAAAATAAGGCATTTTGATTAGAAGAAGAAATAATATAGCCCTACAACTAAAATAATAATGGCGGGAATGGGATGTAATAGATATTGCGCTACAACATGTTTAGGACGATAGGCTAAGCCAAAAACTGCCCCTGCACATACAGCCCAAATCAGTAATATTCCTTGCCAAATCGCTAATGAGCTTGTATTAGCCGCGAATCGACTCGGATCCCACATAACACAAAATGCCATTGCTAGAGCCATGATTAAAACAAGAGCCCTAATTGGGCCCTTGTTAAGTAGTTGGTAACTTTTATCCAACATTATTCTTCACTTTCTGAAGTTTTTTTCGCTTCAGCGTGCTCATAAGCCAGTCCTGCGATCACCGCAATACTACAAGCGAAGAGTGTGCCGAGAAGCCATGCAAAATACCACATTCTCTATGCTCCTTAGTAAAGAGTATGATTATTGCCTTCGATAAATTTCTTATCGAGGCGACCATGCATTTTCCAGTAACACCAGATAGTGTAGAGGAGAACGATAGGTACAAAGATAATCGCGACTACTGTCATCACTTGTAAAGTGAACAGGCTTGAAGTTGCATCCCAAATTGTCAAGCTTACATCAGGGAATGTGCTTGATGGCATAATGAATGGGAACAGGGTTACACCAAACGTTAGGATAACACAAGCAATAGTCAGTGAAGTGAACAGGAATGCCCAAGCTCCTTTGTTTGCTTTAGTTGCAACAACCGCTAATAAAGGACTTAACAGACCTAATGCCGGTAAGATCCATAAAATAGGATAGTTGTTGTAGTTCGTCATCCAAGCGCCAGCTTCGTGAGAAACTGTTTTCAACAACGGAGAAGAAGGACCCGCAGTATCAACCGCACTAGTGATAATAAAGCCATCAATACCGTAGATTAACCACACGCCTGCTAATGCAAAAGCAATAAAAGTGATTAAAGAGGTAATGTAAGTTGCTTTACGAGTACGCTCATGCAGCTCACCGGTAGTACGCATTTGAAGATAGCTAGCACCCTGTGCCACAATCATCATTAAGCTAATAACACCTGCTAATAGACCATATGGGTTTAATAGGCTTAACAGGTTAATTAGTGCGTTAGTTGTACCATTATAAGATACACGTTGCATGCTATCGACTTCTAATGGAACACCTTGTAACAGGTTACCAAAAGCAACACCGATAACTAATGGTGGAACAAAGCTACCAATAAAGATACCCCAATCCCACATACCACGCCATTTTGGTGATTCTAATTTAGAACGGTAGTCAAAACCTACTGGGCGGAAGAATAATGCCGCCAGTACGAAGATCATACCAAAATAGAAACCAGAGAATGCCGCAGCATATACCATTGGCCATGCAGCGAATAATGCACCACCAGCAGTGATTAACCAAACTTGGTTACCATCCCAGTGAGGTGCTACAGAGTTAATTAAAATACGGCGTTCTGTGTCATCTTTTGCAATTACGCGTAATAACACACCGACACCCATATCAAAACCATCGGTGACCGCAAAGCCGATCAGTAAGATACCAATCAGTAGCCACCAAACAAACCGCAATACTTCATAATCAAACATAGTGGACTCCTGTGTTACTTACTTTGTGCAGAAGAAGCTGTCTTCTGTTCAAAGTGATAGCGACCCGTTTTCAGACTACTTGGGCCAAGGCGACCAAATTTGAACATCAGGAACATTTCGGCAACGAGGAACAGAGTATACAGACCGCAGATAAGTCCCATAGAAACGAGAATATCAGCCTGTGTCAGTGAAGAAGTTGCTACAGCCGTAGGCAAGATTTCACCAATCGCCCATGGTTGACGTCCATATTCTGCAACAAACCAGCCCGCTTCAACAGCAATCCATGGTAATGGAATACTAAATAGCGCAGCACGCAGTAACCATTTGTAGTTACCGATACGGTTAGACAGAACAGTCCAGAAGGAGATCGCAACAACCAATAACATCAGGAAGCCGGCAGCGACCATGATACGGAATGACCAGAAAAGTGGTGCGACGTTAGGAATAGAATCTTTTACAGCTGACTTAATTTGCTCTTCAGTTGCATCAGAAACATTTTCAGTATAACGCTTCAATAATAGACCGTAGCCTAAGTCTTTTTTAGACTCATTAAATGCAGCTCGTACGGCAGGATCAGTGTTACCTGAACGTAGTTCAGTTAACAGGTCATACGCTTTCATACCATTACGAATACGCACTTCATGCTGGCTCATCAGATCATGCAGACCTAATACCGGCGTATCAAAAGAACGTGTTGCTATAATACCCATGACATATGGAATTTGTAGAGCAAACGTGTTTTCCATTTTTTCTTGATTAGGGAATGCAATCAAGTTAAAGGAAGCTGGTGCTGGCTCTGTATGCCACTCACCTTCAATAGCAGCCAATTTGGTTTTTTGTACGTCACCCATTTCATAACCAGATTCATCACCCAGTACGATAACAGATAATACCGCAGCGATACCAAAGGTTGCCGCAACAGCGAAAGAACGTTTTGCAAAACCGATATCACGACCTTTGAGTAGGTAGTAAGAGCTGATACCTAAAACAAAGAATGCACCAGTACAGTAACCTGCAGCAACGGTGTGAACAAATTTCACCTGAGCGACTGGGTTTAAGACCAGATCAGCAAAACTCAACATTTCCATTCGCATGGTTTCAAAGTTGAAGTCTGCAGCAACAGGGTTTTGCATCCAACCATTTGCGACTAAGATCCACAGCGCAGAGAAGTTAGAACCAAAGGCAACTAACCAAGTTACCATTAAGTGTTGCTTCTTGCCTAAACGATCCCAACCGAAGAAGAATAATCCGACGAAAGTTGATTCTAAGAAGAATGCCATCAGACCTTCGATTGCTAAAGGCGCACCGAAGATATCACCAACGTAATGAGAGAAATATGACCAGTTAGTACCAAATTGGAACTCCATGGTCAAACCAGTTGCGACACCCAGAGCAAAGTTAATACCGAATAACTTACCCCAGAACTTTGTCATATCTTTGTAAACTTGTTTACCTGACAGGACATATATCGTTTCCATGATTGCCAACATAAACGCCATACCGAGCGTTAATGGGACAAACAGGAAGTGATACATCGCTGTTAAGGCAAACTGTAACCGTGACAGTTCGACAATATCAAACATCTTGACTCCTTGCTCCTAGCAGGAAGACACCGACTTGCGGCAACCCGACTTTAATTAATAAATAAAGCCTCATAACTACCAGCAATAAATGCCTCTAAAAACAACAACGAATATTAAAGACCAAAAACACAATACCTTACAAATAGTACGCCTATATTTACATATAATAAATATATTTTGCGTGACCCAGATTTGAATTCTGAGCTTAGGTCAACAATACGACTTTTAGGTTAGTAACAGCATATTTGATCGTGTGCCAATTTAAGCATATTTAGAAAATTTTTCCACAATTAATAACTTGACCCACATCAAAAAAACACTTTAATGTTAACTAGTTGCGAATAAATTACCCAATAGTTACCGTAATGTTAATTTACTGTTGGTTTTATTTTTAAGTATAATTTACCTCCCATTAATTTCCATAATAAAATTAACTTTTTATTTTCATAAATACATTTAAATAGTCATATTTAGCTGTATTTCATTAATTCTAATATTAAAAACATTTTTTTTCAGGTAAAAAAGGGATATTTAAAAAAAATAATCTATTAATTAATAAGTTGAAAATAAATTTTTAATTTTTTATCTTTTTTAATTTAGTTTTATCGAGCGAACCTAAAACATAAATAAACTCTTATAATGATAATCTTTTTTTAATACAAAGTTTAATTTAGGATAAATAATGTATCTATCCATTGAATAGAAATAACTCATGCACTCTATAGCAATCATACCTTAAGCCATAAAAATAAATAATATTCCCTTGTAAAACAACAATATACAATCATTTTATTTTTAAAACATGGATAGCCAAATGGCATAACTGTATTGAAGAATGATTATTTGTAAGCTTTATCTCTAAAGTTTAGCTGATAGTTGATAGTTTAATGTTATTTTAGAAGGTCGGTTTTTTAGCATGGTTGCTCTGCTACTCATTAAACTTCTCTTTCGAGCATTATTGTATCTATAATACATTTTTCACTATGAAACCTTCACCATACTGCAATAGGGCAAGATTGTGCCCTTCCAATAATACTAACAAATGATAATAATTGAGGGGGGTTATCTGCTAATAAGGTATCGTTAAACAATATAAATTAACTATAGTAAATCTTATACACATAGTATTAATGAATAAAAATTATACTAAAAGTATCCCTTTTTTTGCCTTCCCCTACTCTTCATATCAGTTAGGCTGAGCAAAATAAATTCCGCATTTTTTAGCAAACCAGGGCTCAGGTATTCTTGTTTAGCGCCATATTTTCGTTATTGCTGTGTTTAAATCACTATTTAGCACACAAAAAATGAAATAAAAATATATTTAAAAACAATAAGATGAGATAAAATCGAACAAAGATACACGTGACTACTTGCTGACAGCACCTAAAGGCGCCATAAAATAGAACAATAAAAAATGCCAATCTCCAGTTTGATCAGAGATTGGCATGATATGTAGTTTTAACTAGAGGTAATTAACAAAAATGTTACTTATTTAATAGCGATTTAACAGCATCACCGATATCAGCTAAACTACGTACTGTTTTAACGCCAGCGGCTTCTAATGCGGCAAATTTCTCGTCAGCAGTACCTTTACCACCCGCAATAATGGCGCCAGCATGCCCCATACGCTTACCTTTAGGTGCTGTAACACCAGCAATATAGCCTACAACAGGTTTGGTAACGTGATCTTTGATATAAGCAGCTGCTTCTTCTTCCGCTGTACCACCAATTTCACCAATCATAACAATTGCTTCTGTTTGCGGATCTTCTTGGAATAGCTTCAGAATATCAATAAAGTTCGATCCCGGAATTGGGTCACCACCGATACCAACACAGGTTGATTGACCTAAACCAACGTCAGTAGTTTGTTTTACTGCTTCATAAGTTAAAGTACCTGAACGAGAGACAATACCTACTTTGCCAGGTAAGTGAATGTGACCAGGCATAATACCAATTTTGCACTCACCTGGAGTAATAACACCCGGACAGTTAGGGCCAATCATGCGAACACCAGCTTCATCTAATTTTACTTTTACAGTCAGCATATCCAGCGTAGGAATACCTTCTGTAATTGTAATAATTAGTTTAATACCTGCATCAATAGCTTCTAAAATAGAGTCTTTGCAAAATGGTGCTGGTACATAAATAACCGTCGCCGTCGCCCCCGTTGCTTCCACTGCTTCACGTACAGTATTAAATACTGGTAAGCCTAAATGTGTTGTACCACCTTTACCCGGTGTAACACCACCCACCATTTGAGTACCGTAAGCAATAGCTTGTTCGGAGTGGAAAGTTCCTTGGCTTCCAGTGAAACCTTGGCAAATAACTTTAGTGTTTTTATCGATTAAAATAGACATTATTTTGCCTCCGCTGCTGCAACAACTTGTTTAGCGGCATCCGTTAAGCTCTTAGCAGCAATAATATTTAAACCGCTATCTGCTAATTTTTTAGTGCCTAACTCTGCATTGTTTCCTTCAAGACGAACAACAACTGGTACGTTAACACCGACTTCTTCAACTGCACCAATAATACCGTCTGCAATAAGGTCACAACGTACAATGCCACCGAAAATGTTGACTAATACAGCACTGACATTTTCATCTGACAAAATAATCTTAAATGCTTCTGTAACACGCTCTTTGGTTGCCCCTCCCCCAACATCAAGGAAGTTAGCAGGTTCACCGCCATGCAGTTTAACGATATCCATGGTTCCCATAGCTAAACCAGCGCCATTAACCATACAACCGATATTGCCATCGAGTGCTACATAATTTAATTCCCATTGTGCCGCTTGCGCTTCACGTGGATCTTCTTGTGATGGATCATGCATTTCACGCATTTCCGGTTGACGGAATAACGCATTACTGTCCACACCTAATTTACCATCAAGACAAATCAAATCATCATCTTTGGTGATCACCAATGGGTTGATCTCAATAAGCGCTAAATCACGCTCTAAGAAGATCGTCGCTAACCCCATAAATATTTTAGCAAATTGACTAACTTGTTTGCCTTTTAAACCGAGTTTGAAGGCTAATTCTCGTCCCTGATAAGGCATAGGTCCTGTCAGCGGATCAATAATGGCACGATGAATAAGCTCTGGCGTTTCTTCCGCCACTTTTTCAATTTCAACGCCACCTTCAGTGGAAGCCATAAAGACAACACGACGGGTACCACGGTCAACAACAGCACCAAGATAAAGTTCTTTAGCAATATCTGTTGCCGCTTCAACCAAGATTTGTGTTACTGGTTGGCCATTAGCATCTGTTTGATAAGTTACTAAACGTTTGCCTAACCATTGTTCAGCAAATGCGCGGATCTCTTCTTTTGAGTTGACGACTTTTACGCCACCCGCTTTACCACGTCCACCCGCGTGAACTTGACATTTAACAACCCAAGGGCCTTGGCCAATTTTTGATGCAGCTTCTTCTGCCTCGCGCGGCGTGGAGCAGGCGAAACCAGCAGGTGCTGGTAATCCATACCGTGAGAAAAGCTGTTTTGCCTGATACTCGTGTAAATTCATGATGTTCTATCCATAATCTTGTTGAAAGTCGGACTTTCTTATTTTTTGACTATAAGCCAGAAAAATCTGGCTTCACGAACACACTGTACTTCTTTGATGCTTGTGTATGTTGCTGTAGAGGCAGGAGGAGCATCTCCTGCCTAAAAGCGATATTTATTACCTACACATCCAGTAATAAACGGGCAGGATCTTCTAGCATTTCTTTAACGGTCACTAAGAAACCGACAGACTCACGGCCATCAATTAAACGATGGTCATAAGAAAGTGCTAGATACATCATAGGTAGAATAACAACCTGACCATCAACTGCCATTGGGCGATCTTTAATCGCATGCATACCCAAAATAGCACTTTGTGGTGGGTTGATAATCGGTGTTGACATTAATGAGCCAAAAACACCACCGTTAGTAATAGTAAAATTACCGCCCGTTAAATCTTCAACGGTTAATTTACCATCACGACCTTTCACTGCTAATGCTTTGATATTTTTCTCAATATCCGCCATGCTCATCGCATCTGCATCACGTAATACCGGTGTTACCAGACCACGCGGTGTTGATACGGCAATACTGATATCAAAATAGTTGTGGTAAACCACATCAGTACCATCAATAGACGCATTGACTTCTGGATAACGTTTTAACGCTTCCACTACCGCTTTAATGTAGAAAGACATAAAGCCTAAACGTACACCGTGGCGTTTTTCGAATGCTTCACCATATTGCGCACGTAAATTTTTAATAGGCTGCATGTTGATTTCGTTAAACGTTGTCAACATGGCGGTAGTATTTTTCGCTTCTAATAAACGCTCTGCAACACGTTTGCGTAAACGTGTCATTGGTACACGTTTCTCACTACGATGCGATAATGGAGCTTGAGAAACTTCAGCGGTGGCTGCTGTTGCTGATTTATTATTAGCAACATGGCTTTCAATATCTTGACGAGTTAAACGTCCACCAACACCACTGCCTTTTACATCTGCTGGATTAATATCGTGTTCAGCGACTAAACGACGTGCTGTCGGGCTAAGAGCATCATTGCTTTCTTTCGCAACAATATCTGCACTTTGACGTTGCGCAGGCGTCGTATCTTGTGCAGGTTTCACATCCGCAGGAATACCAGTGCTATCACCAAGACGAATACGTCCTAATAATTGACGTGAACCTACCGTAGCGCCTTCTTCTTCAAGAATTCTATCCAGCACCCCAGCTTCACTCGCCGGTACTTCTAACACAACTTTATCTGTTTCAATTTCAACCAGCACTTCATCGCGTTGAATGCTATCACCAGGTTTTTTATGCCAAGTTGCGACTGTCGCGTCAGCAACTGATTCAGGGAGATCCGGTACTAGAATATCTACACTACTCATTTTCTATCCTTATTTATTCAACTTTCAGTGCATCTTCAACCAGAGCTTTTTGTTGCTCCTGATGAACAGAGGTATAACCAACAGCTGGAGAAGCTGATGCAGGACGACCTGCATAACGTAATGTTGCGCCAGTAGGAATAGCATCACGGAAGTTATGCTGACTACAATACCAAGCGCCCTGATTTAGCGGTTCTTCTTGACACCAAATAAAATCTTTCACATGAGCATAAGGTGCCAAAATCTGTGCCATATCATCATGAGGGAATGGATATAGCTGTTCAATACGAATAATCGCAACATCTGTTTGCCCATTAGCACGACGTTGTTCTAATAAATCGTAGTAAACTTTCCCTGAACACATCACGACACGTTTCACATCCGCTGGATTTAATTCATCTAACTCACCAATTACAGGTAAGAATTTACCATCCGCTAATTCATCTAAGCTCGATACCGCTAATGGATGACGTAACAGTGATTTAGGTGACATAACGATTAATGGGCGACGCATACCACGTAACGCTTGGCGACGTAACATATGGTAAACCTGCGCCGGTGTGGAAGGCACACAAACTTGCATGTTTTGCTCTGCACATAATTGCAGATAGCGTTCCAAACGTGCAGATGAGTGCTCTGGACCTTGGCCTTCATAACCATGAGGTAACAGCATGACTAAGCCACACATACGACCCCATTTTTGCTCACCAGAGCTAATAAATTGGTCGATAACCACTTGTGCTACGTTAGCAAAGTCACCAAATTGCGCTTCCCAAATAGTCAGCCCGCGAGGCTCAGTAGTAGCATAACCATATTCAAATGCTAATACCGCTTCTTCTGTTAAGACAGAATCCCAAACATTAAATTGACCTTGGGCGTTATGAATATTGGCTAATGGTACATAAACTGAACCATTGGTTTGATTGTGAATAACCGCGTGACGATGGAAGAATGTGCCACGGCCTGCATCTTCACCAGAGAGGCGAATAGTAATACCTTGATCCACTAAAGTGGCATACGCTAAGGTTTCAGCCGCCCCCCAATCGAGTAATTTTTCGCCTTCAGCCATAACAGCACGATCGGCATAAATTTTCTCGACGCGAGATTGCATTGCGATTTCAGAAGGTACTGTGCTGACACGACGCGCTAAATCTTGTAAGCGTGATTTTTCGACTTTATGCGGATACTCTTCATTCCATTCATGGTTTAAGTAAGGTTCCCATGTATAAGAATGTAGCCCCATAGGACGATACTCTTCAACGACACAATCACCACGATCGAGAGCATCACGATAGAGATTAACTAACTCAGTAACATCATTAGCTTCGATTAAACCTTGCTCTACTAACTTATCAGCATAGATCTTACGAGGTGTTGGATGTTTTTTGATTTTTTGATACATCAATGGCTGAGTTGCATTTGGCTCATCCGCCTCGTTATGTCCATGACGACGATAACAAACAAGGTCAATCATCACATCACGCTTAAAGGTATTACGGAAATCCAACGCTAAACGGGTGACGAAAGCTACCGCTTCAGGATCATCTGCATTTACATGGAAAATAGGTGCTTGAACCATTTTCACAATATCAGTGCAGTATTCTGTTGAACGGGCATCTTTAGGATTTGATGTGGTAAAACCAACTTGGTTATTAATAACAATACGAACCGTACCACCAACTTCATAACCGCGAGCTTGTGACATGTTCAGTGTTTCTTGAACAACACCTTGCCCTGTCACTGCTGCGTCACCATGAATGGTGATCGGAAGAACCATATTACTGCGCGCTTCATCTAAGCGGTCACGACGAGCACGGACAGAACCGATAACAACCGGACTCACAATTTCTAAGTGAGATGGGTTAAAGGCTAAAGCAAGGTGAACTTGAGCACCTTCTGTTGCAAAATCAGATGAAAAGCCTTGGTGATATTTAACGTCACCAGTTCCCAAATGCTCTTTGTGTATACCCGCAAATTCATCAAATAAATCTGCCGGTTTTTTCCCTAAAATATTAACCAGAACGTTTAAACGTCCGCGGTGAGCCATGCCAAGTACCACTTCACGGGTATCTTGTTTCCCTGCATGACGAATTAAGTCTTTTAACATTGGGATCAGAGCATCCCCACCTTCTAAAGAGAAACGTTTTGCTCCTGGGAATTTAGCCCCTAAGTAACGTTCTAACCCTTCAGCTGCAGTCAGTTCTGCTAAAAAGCGAATTTTTTCTTCTTTAGTAAATTGGTCTGCAACATTGACAGATTCTAAACGTTGTTGGATCCAACGTTTTTCTTCTGTATTGGTAATATGCATATATTCAGCACCGATAGAACCGCAGTAAATACGTTTCAGTGCTTCATAGATATCACCGAGTTTCATGGTTTCTTTGCCGATAGCAAAAGAACCAACATTAAAGGTTTCTTCAAAATCTTCTTTGGTGAGATTATGGAAAGCAGGATCTAAATCTGGAACAGATTCTCTTTTCCATAAACCAAGCGGATCGAGATTAGCATTTTGGTGACCACGAAAACGAAACGCATTAATGAGCTGCAAAACTTTAACTTGTTTTGAGTCCATTGCAGGATCGCTTACCGAGGTATGATATCGAGTGGATTCTTTTGCGAGGCGTCTGAAGTAGTCGCGGGTTTGAGAATGCGACTGTTCTGCGCCTTGACTTACGGGTAGTTGTTGAAAGATTTCTCTCCAACTTTCGTCAACAGAGTTTGGGTCAGTTAGGTAATCTTCATAGATTTCTTCTATGTAAGACTGATTCTCTCCTGCTAGAAATGTGGAATCTAGCCAGTCCTTCATTGCGCCGTTCTGCATTATGATCCCTTAAGCTATACAGCTTTAGTTCGCCGTGGATAACTAGTACCGTTATTAAACGGTGTCGATTGCAAGGTTCTCTTATGACCCGCTATCTCGCAGGTTCTTAAAATATTGGAGTTTTTCACTCTCAAGGAACCTTTAAAAACTGTCTAACAGTGTTTAAAGGTGCCTCCAAAAACCGCTATCAAGACAAACTTATACAAATACACAGACTACTTATTGCAAACGTCTAACTTAATTTTTTCATTAACCGCCCTAACTATTTTAGGGCGGTTATTAATTTATGCACTATGTTTTAGCAACATTGATTTAATATGACCAATTGCTTTAGTCGGATTTAACCCTTTTGGACATACGCTGACACAGTTCATAATACCGTGACAACGGAATACACTAAACGCATCACTTAAATCATCAAGACGAGATTCTGTTTCAGTATCACGACTATCAATCAAGAAACGATACGCTGCTAACAGTCCAGCAGGTCCGATAAACTTATCTGGATTCCACCAGAATGACGGGCAAGATGTTGAACAACAAGCACAAAGAATACACTCATAAAGTCCGTCAAGTTTTTCACGTTGTTCTGGTGACTGTAGATTCTCACGAGCCGGAGGATTTTTGTCGTCGTTAATCACATATGGACGGATCTTCTCGTACTGCGTATAGAATTGAGTCATATCCACTATTAAATCACGAATAACCGGTAGACCTGGTAACGGTCTGATCACAATTTTCTTACTTCCTTTCTGTAAAGATGAAATAGGTGTGATACATGCCAAACCATTTTTACCATTCATGTTCACTCCATCGGAGCCACATACACCTTCACGGCAAGAACGACGGAATGATAATGTAGGATCTTTTTCCTTTAATTGAATTAATGCATCTAGCAACATCATGTCACGCCCTTCGGGTACTTCAAGCGTGTAATCTTGCATACGCGGCGCATTATCAACGTCGGGATTATAACGATAAATTGAAAATTCAAGTTTCATAATTCAGTCTCCGCAACTTCAATAACACCGCTAATTAATATGTACGCACTTTTGGAGGGAAAGCCTCACGCAGTTTCGGCTGCATATTGACTTTACGTCGTGTCATTGTTTCGGTTTGCGGTTGATATAATGTATGGCATAACCAGTTTTCATCATCACGATCAGGGAAATCGAAACGGCTATGTGCACCACGACTTTCCGTACGGAAATTAGCAGATACCGCTGTGGCATAAGCTGTTTCCATCAAGTTATCTAACTCTAAGCACTCAATACGCTGTGTATTAAATTCACTTGAATTATCATCGAGTCGGGCATTTTGCAGGCGTTCACGGATCACTTTCAGCTCTTCTAAGCCCTTCGCCATTGCATCCCCTTCACGGAAGACCGAGAAGTTATGTTGCATACAAGATTGTAATGCTTTACGGATCTCAACCGGATCTTCGCCTGAACGATTATTTTCCCAACGATGTAAGCGTGTTAATGCAGCTTCAACATCAGAATCGCTGGCATCACGCATCGTGCCCTGCTCCATCAAAGACTCTTTTAAGTGAACACCCGCAGAACGACCAAATACCACAAGGTCAAGCAGTGAGTTACCACCTAATCGGTTAGCACCATGGACAGATACACAAGCAATTTCACCCACAGCAAATAATCCTGGGATCACTTCATCTTCGCCTTTCTCATTCATGCGAATAGCTTGTCCGGTAACTTTAGTTGGGATCCCCCCCATCATATAGTGACAAGTAGGAATAACCGGAATAGGTTCTTTAACTGGGTCAACATGAGCAAAGGTACGAGAGAGATCAAGGATACCCGGTAGACGAGATTCCAGAACTTCTTTACCTAAGTGGTCGAGTTTCAGTTTGGCATGAGGTCCCCATGGTCCATCGCAACCACGGCCTTCACGGATTTCAATCATAATAGAACGTGCAACTACGTCACGACCTGCTAAGTCTTTAGCATTTGGTGCATAACGTTCCATAAAGCGTTCACCGTCTTTATTCAGTAGATAGCCACCTTCACCACGGCAACCTTCCGTCACTAACACCCCAGCCCCTGCGATACCTGTTGGGTGGAATTGCCACATTTCCATATCTTGTAAAGGCACACCCGCACGAACTGCCATACCAACACCATCACCCGTATTGATATGCGCATTAGTTGTTGATTGGTAAATACGCCCCGCACCACCTGTCGCTAAAATGGTGGCATTGGCTTTAAAATAAACAACTTCACCTGTTTCAATGCAAATAGCGGTACAACCAACAACATCACCGTCTTGGTTTTTAACTAAATCCAGCGAATACCATTCAGAAAAGATAGTGGTATGATTTTTTAAATTTTGTTGATACAAAGTATGTAATAGTGCATGGCCTGTACGGTCAGCAGCGGCAGCAGTACGGGCAGCTTGTTCACCACCAAAATTTTTCGACTGACCACCAAATGGGCGTTGGTATATCCGTCCATCATCAAGACGAGAGAAAGGAAGTCCCATATGTTCCAGCTCTAAAATAGCTTCTGGACCGGTTTTACACATATATTCGATAGCATCTTGGTCACCGATATAGTCGGAACCTTTAACAGTATCGTACATATGCCATTCCCAGTTATCCTCATGGGTATTGCCTAAAGCAACTGTAATACCACCTTGAGCGGAAACAGTATGAGAACGAGTAGGAAAAACTTTTGAGATTAGTGCACATGACAGACCCATTTGAGAAATCTGTAAAGCGGCGCGCATACCTGCACCACCAGCACCAATTACAACTGCGTCAAATTCTCTAACTGGCAGATTCATTACACACCCCACACCACAATTGTTCCATAAATAAGATAAACCAACAGCGCAACGACAATAATAAGTTGTAACGTCAAGCGTAATGCTATTGGCTTAATATAGTCCGTTAACACTTGCCACATTCCAATCCATGCATGAATTAGAATAGAAAGTAGCGTTAATAGGGTAAAAACTTTGGTTAGAGAGGAGCTAAAGAATCCACGCCAAACTTCATAGGTAATATCAGTTGTTGCAACAAAACCGACAAAATATAAAACATATAAGAAAATAATGATGGCAGTTGCACGTAGGAATAACCAATCCTGTATGCCTGTACGGCCTAAAGTAGAAGAATTACTTACCATACTAATACCCCCGCCAATATTGATAAAATAACGGTAATAATCATTGAAATTGCCGCAGAACGACGACCAACAACCAATGTTTCATCAATAAAGCCGAAGTCCATTAACATATGACGAATACCACCACAAATGTGGTATGCCAATGCTGTTAGGATGCCCCATAAAATAAACTTCGCGAAGAAGCCAGTCATGATATCAGCGGCTTGCTGAAAACCTTCGGGAGATGAGAGAGAGGTGCCAAGTAACCACAGTAAAATACCAACTGCGACTAACATGATAACCCCTGAGACACGATGCAAGATCGATGCGATAGCAGGGAGTGGAAACTGTATCGTCTGTAAATCCAGATTGACAGGTCTTTGTTTTTTCACAATTTATGCCCACACAGCTTTTATAATTTTTCCTTCCTCCGGACCTGGATGGAAATTAAGCAGCGAATGGGGTACAAAGGCACACTTTAAGTAAAATGTTAAATCCGTCTATTTTACAAAAATTGTGGATTCGTTACGCTGGTTCTCCATACAACAAAGGTTCCGGAGACCTGGGCGCAGTATAAGTGCTTCACAAACTTATTACAATTACCACACAACTTGTGTGCTAGACATTTGGTTCGAACAGTGAGAGGGATCACTTTTTCAAACATCCAATGTAATAATCGTTATCATTTTTGACACATGTACAACATTTTTCTTACATTTGGTGCATATTTTTAATGTTTATGTTTTTTTTGTGCGCAAACACGCTTCCAGAAATCGAAAACTTATGTAAAAGTGTAAGCAGAACACATTCTAAGTGCCTTGCATAAAAAAGCACCTAAAAAACATAACATCAAAAGCTCCTTAACAAAAGTGACACACTATAGACCTACGGTTTTACTCGTGTTAAGCCATAAAATAAAACTCGCTAGGTACTTTTTATCAACTATAGTTTCACTATCGAAGTGCATCTTTATGAAGATACCCTCGACTTTGTTAGGAGACATAATAAGCGCTAAGGAGATTATAAATGGCTGATAACAAAGCTAAGTTAACGATTGGTGAAACTTCTGTGGACTTGGACGTTCTCTCCCCTACACTCGGTTCCAAAGTCATTGATATTCGTACTCTCGGCTCCAAAGGTTATTACACCTATGATCCAGGCTTTACCTCAACGGCATCTTGTGAATCGAAAATTACCTATATCGACGGTAATAACGGGATTTTACTGCACCGCGGTTTCCCAATTGGGCAATTGGCTACTGAGTCAACCTACTTAGAAGTATGTTATATCCTGCTTTATGGCGAAGCACCGACCCAAGAGCAATACGATAAATTTAAAACAACCGTCACTCGCCATACCATGATCCATGAGCAAATCACCCGCCTGTTCCATGGTTTCCGTCGTGACTCACACCCGATGGCTGTACTTTGTGGTGTGACAGGAGCTTTAGCTGCCTTTTACCATGATGCGCTTGATGTCTCTAATCCAGTTCACCGTGATATCACAGCATATCGTTTACTGTCTAAGATGCCTACTGTAGCCGCAATGTGTTACAAGTACTCCATAGGACAACCTTTTGTTTATCCAAGAAACGATCTGTCTTATGCAGGTAACTTCCTACATATGATGTTTGCCACACCTTGTGAAGAGTATGTGGTTAACCCAGTTCTTGAACGTGCGATGGATAGGATCTTTATTCTTCATGCCGACCATGAACAAAATGCTTCAACATCTACTGTACGTACTGCAGGCTCTTCAGGTGCAAATCCATTTGCCTGTATTGCTGCGGGTATTGCTTCACTATGGGGACCTGCTCATGGTGGTGCTAACGAAGCTTGTTTACGTATGTTGGAAGAGATCAAAACCGTTGAACATATTCCTGAATTTATTAAACGCGCAAAAGACAAGAATGACTCTTTCCGTTTAATGGGCTTTGGTCACCGTGTATATAAAAACTACGATCCGCGTGCAACAGTCATGCGCGAAACTTGTCACGAAGTATTAAAAGAACTGAATCTCAATGACAGTTTACTTGAAGTGGCAATGGAATTAGAACGCATCGCCTTAAATGACCCGTATTTTATTGAGAAAAAACTCTATCCTAACGTCGATTTCTACTCAGGCATTATTCTAAAAGCGCTAGGTATTCCATCAAATATGTTTACGGTCATTTTCGCTATTGCACGTACTATCGGTTGGATTGCTCACTGGAATGAAATGCATGAAGATGGACTGAAAATTGCACGTCCTCGTCAGTTATATACTGGCTATAACGAGCGTAAATTCCATAGTGAACTTAAAAATAAATAAATCGATTTAAACACGATTTATTGACTGGCTAAGCCCCGTTTTTGCGGGGCTTAATGCTATTAGTATGGATCAATTTCTTAAATACTCTTGTGGTGTTTGCCCGGTCATTTTCTTAAAAAAAGTGATAAAGGCACTATCGCTGGCAAACCCTAATAATTGACTAATTTCTAAATAACGATGATGTGTGGCTAATAGCTCTATCGCTTTCATTAATCGCCATTGCTGACGCCATTGTTGATAGCTTAATCCTGTTTCTTTATAAAATAATCGAGTAATGGTTTTTTCACTAGCGCCAATATATTGCGCTAATTCTTGTAGTGGCGGAGGTAATTCATCGAAAGATAATTTTCTTAACCGTCTATCATTGGGCATTGATAAATGATTAGGTTGACGTTTAGCTTGCTGAATTTCATCTAAAAAAACAGCTAATAAATTTGCATAACGCCCTACTTCCCACTGGGTGTCAAAATCAGCAATGGCAATACGCTCTAATATCTCTCTAAGTAAAGGTGAAATAGTCAGTATTTCGCTTTCAGTTGGGAAACGATGATGAAATTTATCGGCAATATAAACTGAACGATAACCTACAGCCGCATACATCTCGACTCGGTGTTCCAGTTTTGGCGGGATCCAAGCAATTCTCATGGGTGGCAAAACAGATACACGAGAGGCTAAAGTAATTCTCATACAACCCGATTGAGTAAACAGTAACTGCCCCCTATCATGTGAGTGAAAACCTGAATCATGTTTTCCCATCTCTGCAGCAATACCCACAACTGATGCAAGGTGTTCTTCTGGCACAAAGTGGTCGTATTGATTAAGCCAAGCCATCACTTGTCCTATTTGGTAAATATTATGTCTTTATATATATAACAAGACAATTATTATCACTGTATTCTGTCATCAAAGTATCAAGCTTTAGGAAAACAAAGAATGAACAGAAAACTCTCTCTATGGTTAGCAATTGCGTTAATGATGTTTCCACAAATTGCAGAAACCATTTATAGCCCAGCACTTACTGATATTTCAAATGGTTTTAGAGTCAGTGCCAATGAAGCAGGGCAAACACTTTCGCTCTACTTTTTTGCTTTTGCACTCGGTGTCATTATATGGGGTCGTTTATGTGATGTCATTGGCCGGCGCCCAACAATGTTAGCAGGGTTATTTATTTATGCCATTGCTTGTATTGGTGTCTTTATGACCGATAATTTTTCTGTATTACTGATATTACGTATGCTTTCTGCTTTTGGTGCCGCAGTTGGCTCTGTAGGAACACAAACTATTATGCGTGATGTTTATAGTGGTGAAGAATTAGCCAAAGTATTTTCCGTTATGGGAGCGGCAATCGCATTAAGTCCGGCTATTGGTATGTTAAGTGGTTCTTTACTGGTGAGCTATGCAGGTTATCAAGGGGTATTTAGTGGCCTTGCTCTTCTCGCCGTCGTTTTATTGCTGTGGAGCACTATTGCATTACCAGAAAGTCGCCCTGCAACAATAAAAACCGCACCACTAGCGGAAACAGCGATAAAAATGCTGAAAGATAAGCAAATTGCCAAGACTATACTTTTAATTGCTTTTTTTAATATCAGTCTATTTGCTTATTACCAACTAGCACCTTTTATGTTTGATAATCAAGGTTATAGTGCAAGTACTTTTGGCTATAGTGGTATTGTATTAGCAATAGGTGTCGGTATTGGTTCTTACATTAATAAAGCATTATTAAGCCATCATTGGCAATGTGAGAAATTAGTATTACTTGCAAGTATTATTGCAGTAATTAGTGCTGTAAGTGTTTATTTATTGCGCAATCACATTAGTTTTATTATTCCAATGATGACAAGTGTCGTTGCCTATGGCATTGCTATTCCAAATATCTTAGCAACGGCTTTAGCGCAATATAAAGATCGCTTAGGCACAGCGGGTGCACTATTAGGTTTATTCTACTATTTACTTATTGGTGGTGGTTTAGCACTGGCTGGATGGGGACAAAGTTTAGCGATTACCTTGCTGATTTGTAGTATAGGTGCTTTGTTACTCTCTTTCTCTCGCCAAACAGCAAAATAATATATTTAAAAGAGCTTGTTATATTTATAAGAAGCTCTTTTTATTTTGTAACATTTCGAAAAAATCAAGAATAGAAAGATTAACTTGTCTACAGGACTAAGTGTTAATACTTAGCAAATTAAACAGACAATTCTTAATCTTTTTAAAATCCACAAAAAACGCCTTTATTATCACTTCTTAACTTTTAGTACTTTTTCCTGAGATTGCATTTTATATAATGATGAATTGAATATTAATAAAGTTAGATTGGCTTTTTCAGTGTTTATATCCATATATTTAACAAATGTTATGCCTTGACTTTATTTTCGCCAGTAATAATAAAATTGTTCGTTTTACTGTTTCATGGTAAAAAAAACTGTTTATCCATACATGGCTTAAGGAACTGGCGTGATAAAAAAAATATTAGATATTCTCCCTATTTTTGGGAAAAAAGACGTCGATATTACTGAACAATATCTTCAAGGCTCTCTTGTCCTACTGGCTATATTTGATGAAAGTTTACCTAAGCGTGCATTAGATTATGTACTTACAGGTACAAACCCTGAAATTCTATTTGAATTAAATAAACTAGATGCAGCGAAAGCCGCCGTTTATTTTCATCGTGCGGGAACATTAGAGTGGTGGTATGCCAGTAATGTTGATACAGGAAAGTACGGTAAGGTTATCACCCAAGGCCTTAATGCCCGCCATAAACTCTACTCAAAGGTTGGTGAAAGTTTTTCCTTAGAGCAAGTGGCCCGTTTTGCCAAAGTCATCGCTGCCGCATGTCAAGATATCAATATTAAAGTAACAACAACGCAAGTCCCCACTTGGGTTATCTACCTGTTAGTTGATGCGTTTTATACCACTTACGATAATGCACGTAACCTTAATTTAGAACATCGTAAACATTGGAGTATGGAGTTTATCGCCAATATGGTCGAAGCAGAGGCCAATATTGCCGGTGAAAACGCGTTATTTGCAATTTTTGATAGAAAAGATGTCTCTGAATATTATGCCGCTAATCTTAAGCGTATTTATGAACTGTGTGATTTAAAAGACTATCTACTTTCACATCAAGAATTTGTTAGAAAAGAATTAGTTGAAAAACTTTCAGCGAATGGCTTAGTCGAGCTAATAAATTATCTAAATAAAAATACGATATTACGCAATACTTTTGCAGATATTATTGTTTTACTTGCCACTAGCAGTTTAAGAACCGTCAAAAAAACGGCTGAACCTATTTTAAATACCTTACCTGCTGAAATCGTAAAAGAAAATTTAACCCATGTTTTAATGAATGGTACTCCCAAACAACGTACACAAGCCGCTGATTTATTCGCGCGCCAAGGTGAAAACCGTGATGTGCTGGCAGAAGCATTAAAACATGAAACCTCAAAAGCAGTTATCAAGAGCATTGAAAGTGCGCTACAACGTTTTTGTGTTGCTGATAATGCAAATACCGTTGAAGCCATTAAAGCGCCTGATTTTACTCCCTTAGAAGACACACCATTACCCGATAGTGCCCGCGATATTCTGGTCAATAACTTCAATGAAATGTTAGTAAAAGCAAAAGAAAATGCTGAACGTGAAATTGAAGAAAATAAAACGTCTAAACACTCTTATAATTGGGCACAACGCCATTATAAAGATCTCTCTAAAATTGATGAAAAACAGTGTCGCGCATTAGTGGATAAACTCAATAGCGGACAAGGCACTATTCAAGTCAATGAGATCCAAATAATTAAACACAAAAACCGTATTCCTAATTTACCTGAATACACCTTTTTCCATGCCGTGCGCGTGATCACCAATAACCGCCAACATGCGGATCACTTTTCCTCTCACTATTTTAATAGTGATATTCCTGAACGTTTATTGAGTGATATTGAATTACGACACGTTGAAAATGTATTAGAACGATGTCATTTCAAACGTGCAACGCGTATCACAGCGGCGCTGTGCTTAGAATCTTATCAAGATGGCTTACGTCGTTTCCGTAAACCAGAACAAGTTTGGCCTTTCTTCTCTCAACATACTGATTATATTGCAGAAGCGCTAAACTTAATGCCAAATCAAAGTGAACACCGCTATCGCCAATTTGAAACTTCACAAGGTATTGAAGTATTAAGCCGTTTTCCAACCATTCCTGCACAATTCGTTCCGCGTATCATGGAATTGGCTCTAGGTGAAAATAAAACACACCGAGTTTCAGCTCAGAAATTATTAGAAACCTTACCGAATATTCACTTAAGTGCACAAGAAGGCTTAACTTCAAGTAAACAAGAAATTCGAGTCACCGCGATTGAATGGTTAGCACGTTTAAATAACCCTGACTCATTACCTGCCCTTAATGCCTTACTGAAAAAAGAGAAACGCGAAGTAGTACGAGCCGCTCTGCTCACTGCGTTAGAACAATTAGGTGAGGATATTTCAAGCTATTTATCGCCAAAGACATTATTAGCAGAAGCTGAAAAAGGTCTCAAAGCCAAACCACCCGCAAGCCTTGCTTGGTTTAACTTCGAAGCGATCCCTACATTAACATGGGAAAACAAAAAAGCGGTTGATCCCGCGATTATTCGTTGGTGGATTATTCTAGCCGTCAAATTAAAAATGCCAGGGGGTAATGCGTTATTACAACGTTATATCAGCCTACTTTGCGTTGATAGCCAACATAAGCTTTCAAGCTTTATCCTGCACACTTTTGTCGCTCAAGATATTAAAGGACCAACACTTGAAGAAGCGATGGCTGAAGCGCAACAAAATGCCCCTTCTCGATTAACACAATACAAAGATTGGGCCAAACGTTATCCTGAATATTATGCTAAATATGAAACCTATACTTTAGAGCAAGTCGTCGAAGAAATTAAAAACGAGGTATTACGTCGTTATTTAGGTTCGGCAATCAGCGATAAAGGAATGCTCGCGCTTATTTGTGGAATTGAGGGGCATATTGCAGTATCAGTATTACGTAACTATATGCGTGATCACTATCAGCGTCGTGCGCAAATCGAAGCGATGATTGATGCGGTAGCTTCAAGTAATGATCCTATTATCATTCAACTTCTGCTTTCATTATCACGTCGTTATCGCACAGCATCTGTGCAGGAAAAAGCGCGTAATTTAGTTACGCAAATAGCTGAACGCAATGGTTGGAGTGCTGATGAATTAGCCGATAGAACCATTCCAACCGCCGGCTTTGATGATTCAGGAACATTAGTACTGGAATATGGTGAGCGTACTTTCACCGCCAAAATGGATGCAAAACAAAAAATTGTCCTGTTTAATCCTGAAGGTAAGGAAGTTAAGTCATTACCTGCAGCACGCAAAAATGACGATCCAGAGCTGATTAAAGAAGCGAAAAAACTTTTCACTTCAAGTAAAAAAGAACTTAAACAAGTTATTGAATTACAAAGTGTGCGTTTATATGAAGCGATGTGCGCGCAACGCCAATGGCTAAGCGCTGATTGGCAAGAGTATATTTTAGCTCACCCTATTATGCATAAATTGATTGAACAATTAGTTTGGCAAGAAGTAAAAGAGGGTGAAGTTATCAATACCTTCCGCCCTTCTGATGATGGTGCTTTACTTAACCTTGAAGATGACGAAGTCACCTTACAAAATGATTCTTTGATTCAATTAGCTCACGCCGCCCTAGTTAATGAAGATGAGCGTAAAGCCTGGATTGCACACTTCAAAGATTACAAAGTGAAATTCTTATTTTCACAAATGGAACATAAGATCCCTGATTTAGATCTGACACAAACAGAAGTTGAAGACCGAAAAGGTTGGATCACAGACACCTTCACCTTACGGGGTATTTTAACCAAAATGGGCTATCAGCGAGGCCCTGCTGAAGATGGAGGCTCGTTCTCTCACTATTACAAATTCTTCTCTAGCTTAAACTACTACGTCAATATCGGTTTTAGTGGTAGCTATGTACCAGAAGAAAATATTCCAGCGGTTTTATTCGATTTAAGTTTTGAGAAGGATCAGCAAAATTACTGGGATCGCAATAATATTGAGTTAAAGCAAGTACCACCGATTTTATTAGCAGAAAGCTACGCGGATTATCTAAAAGTCGCTGAAGCTTGTGCAGGATTTGATCCTGAATGGGAAAAGAAAACACCTTGGTAAAATTTAGGGATAATTAGGAAAGAATATGGCTAAAAAAGCACCCAAAGAACAACAAGCAATTAGGGAAAGTGCCGAGGTTCGATTTGCTGAAGAATTAGAACGCTTAACAAAAGCGGATGCTAATAATCCGAAGCCCCAAGGATGGCTTCGCTCTCCTCGAGCTGTGCGCCAATTTATTTTAGGTGATGATACTTTAGGTATCACACCTAAGTTTTTCGGTGATGATGCCTTAGTTGATCGTGCAATTGTTACATTATTAGGCAAACAGGGCTTAATGCTGGTTGGTGAGCCAGGTACAGCAAAATCAATGCTCTCAGAACTTTTTGCGGCTGCTATCAGTGGTGATTCAGGATTAACCATCCAAGGTACTGCAGGGACGACAGAAGATCATATCAAATACTCATGGAACTATGCGTTACTATTAGCAGAAGGCCCAACAGAACGAGCATTAGTCGGCTCACCGATTTATCAAGGCATGTTACAAGGTAAAATTGTTCGTTTTGAAGAGATAACTCGCTGCCCTCCTGAAATTCAAGATGTGCTGGTTTCTTTAATGTCCGAAAAACAGTTAATGATCCCTGAAATGGGCGACGGTGCGCGTATTAGTGCAAAACCCGGATTTAACTTGATTGGTACCGCAAACTTGCGTGACCGAGGTGTACATGAGATGTCTGCCGCATTAAAGCGACGTTTTAATTTTGAAACAGTAAAACCTATTCGTGATCCAGCTTTTGAAATCAGTTTGATCCAATCACAGCTTGAAAATGAGTTAGGTGCTTTAGCGACAGAAATCACCGTCCCTATGGATGTGGTGGAATTACTGGTTACCACATTCCAAGAATTACGTTCAGGTAATACGCAAGATGGTGGCAATATCAAAACACCTGATGCGGTTATGTCAACAGCAGAAGCCGTAAATATCGCTTATGCTTGTGCGTTAGAAGCGCATTATTTAGGTGATGGCGTGATGAATGCCGGTGCGATTGCACGTCAATTAATCGGCGTTGTATTAAAAGATAATCCTGATGATATTAAGCGTATTCGTTATTACATGGACAACGTCGCCAGAGAAAGGGCCAGAAATAGTAAAGAGTGGAAAGCGTTCTTTGATGCATCAAAAGACTTTTGGCAATAAAACGTAAAGAGCCACAGCGAGGCATTAAAGTCTATTTATTTATCTATTAAAGGCAGAGTTAACTTACTCTGCTTTTTCACCCAAAAAAGGGATCAACACGGTGACGCTACCTTCAATATCTTTACCAACAAGAATTGACCAAGCCCGACTGAAATGGACGTCGTTACAGCAACAACATCTCTATTTTGCCCCTGTACGCCACCATAGCCCAGCTTGTGCTTATGCAGTTTTATCATTAATTGATTCTGTAAAACCTGATTATATCTTAATTGAAGGTCCGGATACCTTTAATTCGCTTATTCCTAGCCTAACGGATAAAGATACTCTCCCTCCTGTTGCTATTATGGGGCAAGCCGAATATTGTCATCATGATAGTGGCCTAGAAGAGCGTGAAAAATCGCTACACTCTGCCTATTTCCCATTTTGTGAATATTCCCCTGAGTGGCAAGCTTTGCGAGGTGGTTTACGCATCAATGCAACAACACGTTTTATCGATTTACCTTGGGCGGCTCAAGTCAATAACGAAGAGTATAGCGATCTACAAAGCCGTAGCTTACAAAAAGAACGTTATTTAGCCCATAGCCAATTTATTGCACAATTAGCTAAACAATGTCATTGCCGTGATCATGATGATGTTTGGGAGCATCTTTTTGAGTTACGCAGTATTGAGGCATTAGCAGATTGGCAAACACTGTTTAATGACATTTTTATTTGGTGTGCACTTGCGCGCCTTGACTATGAACCTGAAGTACTTGCATCTGAGGGCTCTTCACAACGTGAAGCACATATGCTCACTCATATAAAAACCATCAAACAGCACGAGCCTAATGCCAAAATATTAATCGTCACAGGGGGAGCCCACACCCTTGCACTAATCGAAGGCTTAGCTTCTTCACAACCCCACTCTTTCGCTATTTCTAGCTCAGAACAAAAGCACTTTACTAAAATGCAAAAAATGGGCGAAAAAGAGCAAGCTTGGCTTATTCGCTATAGCTTTGACAGATTAGATGCACTTAATGGCTATGCATCTGGTATGCCATCTCCGGCTTTTTACCAACAAGCTTGGCAAAGCTTAATGCAACAACATCATGATAAATTAGAAAACAATGAGGCGGCAAAACAGCCAACGCAAGTTTATCGCAATAAAATGGGCATCGCCTTTTTAAGCTCAGTGGCTCAGACTATCAGAGAACAACAATTTGATAATCCACCCAGTTATTTAACCGTAAAACTAGCAGCCGAGCAGAGTTTACGCCTCGCTTTACTAAGAGAGCACACTGGTATGGGGCGTTATGATTTGCTTGATGGGTTACAAAGCGCCTTTATTAAAGGCAGTTTAGATGACAGTCAAAACGAATTATGGGACGAAATCAAAACCTGTTTTTCAGGTTATCTATTAGGACAAATTCCATTAGGTACAGCAACGCCCCCTTTAGTCAATGAAACCTATGAACGCGCCAAAGCATTTCGCTTTAAACTTGATGATACATTAGCAAAAACTACAAAATGTGATGTTTATCGTAACCCCCAACATCGCTTAAGAAGTCGTTTTTTACATTTATTGGCATTTTTAGAAATCCATTTTGCCCACCGTGTCAATGGACCTGATTTTCTTTCTGGTCACCAGTTAGATCTATTATTTGAAGAATGGCAATATGCATGGACCCCCAATGTTGAAGGTGAACTGATCTCATTATCAGAAAAAGGCTCTCAACTTGAAACTATCGCCTTAAATAAACTGTTAGCAATGGAAAAACAGCTTGCAGAACAAGGACAAAGCCGTTCAAGCCAAAGTGCGGTCACTTTGTTAATTCAAGCGGCATTAATTGGGCTCCACCAGCGTATCCCTACGCTATTTAAACTGCTAGATAGCTATATTCAGCAAGATTTTCGCCTTGAGTCATTAACACAATGTGGACATAAATTGATCCATTTATGGCGAGGTCGTCAATATCTTGATATTACCGATGAGCTGACATTGGAAAATAGGCTACATCAAGTGATCCCTCAAGCCTTCTTTTGCTTAGAGCAATTGGCTCAAGGTGATGAGCAACAACAAGAAAGCAATCTGCAAGCCCTACTCTCTTTACGTGAACTCATTGAGTTTATGCCATCACTGGATCATCAATATGATTATAAAAGTGATTTTTATCAGCAACTTAATCGCCTTGATGGACAGTTAGATACCGTTCCTTTATTAAAAGGTGCGGTAGATGCATTACGTTATCTAGGTTCGTATATTGACGAAAAGACCTTAGCGGCCGTGTTAAATGCGACCTTTAGTACAGGCAGCGCTCCCGAACATGCCATTGGTTATTTTGTCGGTATAATGCGCACCGCACCAGAGCTAGTCATTCGCCTGCCGTTGTTAGTCAATCACTTAAATAGCTTATTACAGCAATGGGATGAAGAACGTTTTATTCAGATTTTACCTGATTTGCGTTTTGCCTTTAGCCAACTTAATCCCAAACAAAATGCAGAGCTTGCACAATATATTGCTAATGATATTGGTTTAGATACGCAAGCCTTATCACTATGGCAATCAGAATTTAGTGCCAAGCAAATGCTTGAAGCCACTAAACTCAATCAAAAACTGCAACAGCGCATTAAGACACAAGGCATGATTTCTTGGTTTGAGGCGAAGAAAACAGAGAAAGGAGACCATACTCATGGAGAAGCATGATGATATGCCTAAAGATAAAATACAACAAGCCAAACGTTGGCGCTTGATTTTAGGCCAATACGCTGATGATGCTTTAGGGCAAGCCACGTTTAATGCTGATGATCTTAAAATTGAACGTACACTCGATTTTCTTTATCGCCGTGAATATCAGCGCCGAGGATTACGTCAAGAGCGCGGTCGCCATGGCTCTCTCGATGCATCGCAACTTACTGCCGTAAACTGGCTAAATCAAGCTCGCAAACTTTTTCCCAATAGCACATTTGAACGTATGCAATCACAAGCGATTGAACGTTATCAAATCAGTAGCTTTCTTAAAGATCCCAATACGCTAAAAGCCATGGAGCCGACTAAAGCGTTAGCTAAAACACTATTAAGCTTACGCGGACGAATGAGCGAAGAAACGCGAGATGCAGTAAAAACCATTATTCGTAAAGTGGTTGAAGATATTTTGCGTCAAATTCGTAATAACTTTCGCCAATCATTAACCGGTCGTCGTAATCGCTTTAGACGCTCGTTAGTACCAAATAGTCGTAACTTTGATTGGCGTGCCACTATTGCCGCCAATTTAAAACATTACGATACCCAAAATCGTCGTTTAGTGATTGAAACCCCTTACTTTAATTCACGAATGCAACAGCATTTTCCATGGGATGTCATTCTCTGTGTTGACCAAAGTGCATCAATGTCTAGTTCCATTATGTATGCAGCTGTGTGTGCGAGTATTTTAGCTTCATTACCTGCTGTTAATGTCTCCTTAATCGTTTTTGATACTCAAGTTGTCGATTTATCACACTTAGCCGACGATCCCGTTGAAGTATTAATGACAGTCCAATTGGGAGGAGGTACGGATATTGCTAGTGCCATGCAATATTGCGAAAGCTTAGTTAACAACCCTAAGCGTACTGTTATTTCGCTTATCAGTGACTTTGAAGAAGGGGGATCATTAACCCGATTATTAGATTGCACACAACGTCTCAATAGCCAACAAGTTAAGTTATTAGGACTGGCAGCACTAGATGATGAGGCTCAACCGGTTTATGACTCAACTATCGCACAAAAACTCGCCGATAGAGGTATGCAAGTTGCAGCTTTAACCCCAGAACATTTCGCACAGTGGCTAGCAGAGGTAATGCAATGAGTTGGCAGACCGTTTATTTTCATTATGATGAAGATGCGCTTACCGTCTTTGCTAATGCCGGATTATTAAGACGCGCAAGAAAAGATGTTGATAACGAAAAAGTCTCTGTTACTGATGCAAATACAGGGCAATTTAGCAGTGATGGGCAAAAAGTCGTTTTACATGAAGCAGGCATTCAGCAAGCCAGTTGTGATTGTTCCGCAGCAGGTTGTTGCAAACATATTTTAGCCGCTATTTTATGGTTACAAGCCAACAACAATTCGACTGATGATATTAATAATCCCATTGAAACATCAGCAGAAAAAATTATAGCGCCTGTTGAAACACCGCCTTTATTACCCTCTTTATTTACGCTTGATCCCGAGTTACTCATCAAAAAAGCAGGTAAACCCGCCTGTCGGACTGCAATTAACTTAATTGAACAATGGGAAGATAAAACTTTAGTTCTAGAAGACACAGGAACCCAGCTAAAAATTCAACTCCCTGATGTTGATGAACCGGTCATTTTCTTACAAGCAAGTGGTTTCGATGGCATGTTATCCCCTTTTTCTAGCTCTCAGAAAAAAGCTTTTCATCTTGCTATTGTCGCGAAAATATTTGAGCAAAATACACAGCCTTGGACGTGGCCTGAAGATTTAATTCCCTTAAAATCTTCAAAACGCCCACTAAATGATGAAGAAATTGCCCTTATTAATACTATTGAACAATTTATTGATGATCTATTACGTCAAGGGCTATCACACATTAGTTTAAGTAGCGCAACGCAATTACATTTACTTAATATGTCTGCTCGTGCCGAGGGTTTACCTCGTTTAGCCTCTTATTTACGAACATTAAGTACTCAAGTCAAGCGGTTAGCAGAAAGACATTTCACTATGGATGAAAGCAATGTCTTACGTCTATTAGCTCATATCTCAGCCTATCTTTTCCAGCTATCTTATGCGACACCTGAACAATTAAAAACATTACGAGGACAACTTCGCCGTCAATATGATGATAAAAAAACCAGTCTCGCGCTTATTCCTATTGATGCACATTGGTGGACAGCACAAAGTGGCGCATTAGGCACAACTTTTACTTTCTGGGATAAAGAAGCAAAACAATTTTTACAAGCGACACAAGCTCGCCCTAATCAACTTGATACCCTATTTAATCGCTATAGTGTTTGGCATAGTTTATCGTTATGGAAACAAACTGCAGATAAGCTCATGCGCCGACCTTTCTTATTACAAGCGCCTCGTATTTCTGATGAAGGGAAACTAGCTACTATTGGCGATAGCTTTGCGCAAAATCAAACCGATTTTCTTGATGTCACAGATTATCATCAACTACAAACAGAATTAGGTATTCATAACTGGCAAGATTTACCCAATTATTTTACGGATCAACCAGAAGGATTTCTTTCCCCTCTGGTTTTACATATCAAAAGCTATAATCCCTTAATTTGGCATGAAGTAGAGCAGTGTGTTATTTGGGAAGTGGTAGATAATAATGGAAATTCGGCCTTTTTGCGCCTTTATTGGGAAGGCGAAACGCAAAATAATTTAGAAGAATTACGTTTTCTCACTAAACGAGAATTAGAAATCGTTGCGATCACCGTGCAACCTGTTCGACGTGATTTCAATATCGATTTATTACCCACCACCATTTGGATCAAAACAGAGCAAGGCATTGAAATGTTTTATCTCGATTTTGACCAATTTCCACGTAAGAAAAAACAGTCTGGTTTTATTAGTCATATTCAAGAATATATGGCTAAACGTAAGCGACAAACGGCAATGCATCACAGTGAACCTACCCTTGCACAAAAATTTTGTCGCCCCATTTTATCCGTATTGGAAGCCCAAGCATGTACAGGGCGAGAACAACTTTCTGCAATGCAAAAAGAGCAATTAGAGAGAAGCAAACAAATTGCTGACGATTTAGGTATGACATTAATAGCTAACCAATTAACTCGTTATCTCGCTTTAACTGCTCGTGACTCTCAAGCTTTATTACAGTTAATTTGGCTATGTGATAATCTGCAACAATTACAAAGCCCGCTACCCATTCAACTTAATGAATAAATTTCAAGGTTGTTGTTAAATAAAAAGCTATCTCACTTAGTTAATAAGAGAGATAGCTTATAGAATAGCAATAACTGGGTTTAGGCAGGATTATCAATATCGACAAAAGTAACATCTAAATGGTGAGTTTGTGCTAACCATTCACCTAATGCTTTAATACCATAACGCTCGGTAGCATGATGCCCAGCAGCGAAAAAATGCACGCCCATTTCTCTTGCTATATGAATCGTCTGCTCTGAGACTTCTCCTGTTACAAATGCATCAACACCTTGCTCTGCCGCCTGTTGAATAAATCCTTGTCCTCCACCAGTACACCAAGCAATATGGCGAATAACATCTGGTGCATTGTCACCACAGTGAAGCACATTACGCTGTAAGGCTTTTTCGAGTCGTGTTTTTAATTCATTGGCTGTGACAGGTAGATCAAAAATCCCTTTCGGCACTAAAGGCTCGATCTCACCCTCAACTTTTACGCCCATTTTTAACGCTAATTGAGCGTTGTTACCTAAAATAGGATGGGCATCTAAAGGTAAGTGATAACCATATAGATTGAGATCATTACATAGTAGGGTTTTTAAGCGATTGCGTTTCATTGAACGGATAACAACTGGCTCATTCTTCCAAAAATAACCATGGTGAACTAATACAGCATCTGCATTTAAACGTACCGCTTCATCAAGTAAAGCTTGGCAAGCCGTTACTCCTGTCACTATTTTTTGAATATGAGGGCGCCCTTCTACTTGAAGACCATTAGGTGCGTAGTCGTGAAAATTCTCAATACTTAGCTTTTCATTAATAATTAATTCTAGATCAGTATTTTTCATATCCTGTTTCTCCTTGTTATCACGGCGCCACAGTGCGTAGTGTACATATGTAATAAATAACAATAGATTAATTAGCACTTCTCAAAGTGAATAACCTTTATTGTAACTTAAAATAAGAGAATAAATAGAACAGTGAAAAATACACGTGATAACACGTTAAAAAGGGTTTGAAGAAGGGGAAAAAATAACGCCTGTTTCAACAGGCGTTAAATGGAATTTTCTGTTATTTATGGCTAGTTAATGCCATTTCTGATTTAGCCAACCAAACTGGCTTATTGCTTGTTTTAGACCATACACGATGTAAATAGCTATAAAACTGAGCGCGTTTAGGATGAAAAACCATAACAGGAAATGCCACAATACCTAGCGCTACCGCACCAGTACGACGGGCTAAAACATGTTTTTTAGTATATTCGTTATAAGCTGGCATAGTGTTCTCCTGCATAAAATGAATTGATGCTGAAATTTTACCTCATTTGATGAAATTTTACTACTGATCAGACCACTTATTTTGTGCGAAAAATCACCTTTATTTTGCTTGTAGTGTAATTAAATTTCACAATAGAAATAAAAATGAAACAAAATTGAAACAAAAACAAAAAACCTATTAACAAAGCAAACTAATACTTTATTGAATTACGTTTATAGTAAATAATTTCGCGAGTGAATGATAAAAAAGAGAAAATCAAAACAAGAAAAGGGAGATAAGGTATCCAATAATGCTATATCAGCACTAAAGGATATATGACTGGACAATATATTTGGTAATAAGTAATGAAATATTTATTTAGGAAAATCAACAAAATCAACATCTATTGAATGATGAATAAGACGAGTAATAAATAAGGTATCATTTTTTGGTAGATAATAAATTGAATGTTTTTTAAACTCAAATCGTCTCATACCATTACACACCCAATTACATTCTCGTCCAATCCAAGGTGCTTTAGCTAGTAGCTCAAATGTCTGTTTTAAATCATTATGATATTTTTTTGCCTGAGTTACTCCAAATTGTTGAATAGTATAACGAGCAATTTGATAAATATCTTCTTCTGCTAATTGAGAAAGTTTATACATTTAAGTCCTTTTCAGCTCTTGCAAAAATATCATCCATGTCATTTTTACTTTCTAGTGAATTCACACCATCTAGTACCATTTTACGAACCAATTGGAGTCGTTCTTCTCTGATTTCCATCATACGCAAAGCATCTCTAATAACCTCAGAGGTATTTCCATAACGCCCTGAATTAATCATTGAGCCCACAAAATCATTGAAGTGTTCACCTAAAGTTACACTCGTTACTCGTGCCATAAACCCTTCCTACATTGTATTACTTAGTAATACTACATTAGCAATAAATTTATTCATTTGCCAGTTAATACCATAAAAAAATCCCCCAAATCAGAAAATCAATTTTGGGGTATCATTCAGTAACTAGATAATTTTATAGCATAAAATACTCTAATTTTATTTCTTCACCGCTTTACCTTTGCCACGTAAGGTTTCAGTTAACCCTTTCAGAAAGTATCTCACCAGTTGATCGCCACAGTTACGGTAGTTTTTATGTCCTGGCTTACGAAATATCGCGCTAAGTTCAGGCTTAGAAACGCGAAAATCCGCTAGTTCATAAATGTTAATCATATCCATGTCTTTTAATTCAAAGGCAACACGTAATTTCTTTAAAATAATATTGTTGGTTATCCGTTTTTCGACTTCTGGAGTAGGATATTTTTCATCTTTACCACGACGATAAAAGATAAGCCCATTTAAAAAATGTCCCAAGGCCATATCATCACACTCAACAAAGGCAGGATCATCGTCTTTTTTTAACCACTGATTGACTTGCTCTTTAGTCGCGGTGAAATCCGCCAGTTTCATTATATCAACAATATGACCATCGCTAAGATCTAACATATAACGCACACTGCGTAACACATAATTATTTTGCATTGATTATCCGCTCTTTATTCAATTCTAAATCAATCATCAATGATGGATATCAATGTTGTGATCTAAAAGTTATTATGATTAAAAAAATACACTCCACCTATAGGTAGAGTGTATTCTATTTGGTGATAAATAAATTATACGACTAAGTTATTTAGTTTATTGTTTACTGGCAAAAACATTATTAACAATTTCAATGGCTTCTTTTTCAATTAATTCGCGATGCTCAGAGCCACGGAAGCTTTCACAATAAATTTTGTACGCTTCTTCGGTTCCAGAAGGACGAGCGGCAAACCAACCATAATCGGTCATCACTTTTAAACCACCAATAGCAGCACCATTACCAGATGCGTGAGTTAAACGCGCAGTAATAGGATCACCTGCTAAGGTATTTGCGGTGACCATTTCTGGTGATAATCGTGACAACAACGCTTTTTGCTCATGAGTTGCAGATGCTTGTATACGATTATAGCTTGGAGAGCCAAAACGCTGCGCTAACTCGTTATAATGTTGTTGTGGATCTTTACCTGTTACCGCTTTTATTTCAGCAGCCAGTAAACATAAGATAATACCATCTTTATCTGTTGACCACGGTTTACCATTAAAACGTAAGAATGATGCCCCCGCACTCTCTTCACCACCAAAACCAAACTCGCCACTGAATAGACCTTGCACAAACCATTTAAAGCCGACAGGTACTTCAACAAGTTCACGACCTAAATCAGCCACGACTCGGTCAATCATCGCGCTAGAGACGAGTGTTTTACCCACTTTTACCTCATTTGACCACTGAGGACGATGGCGAAAAAGATAATTAATCGCTGCCGCTAAATAGTGGTTAGGATTCATCAAGCCCGAAGGAGTGACAATACCATGGCGATCGTAATCAGGGTCATTGGCGAAAGCTAAGTCAAATTTATCACGCAGTTGCAATAAACCTTCCATTGCCCAAGGTGATGAGCAATCCATACGGATCACACCATCATGATCTAATGTCATAAAGCGGAAAGTTTGATCCACCTGATCGTTTACCAACTCAAGATCAAGTTCGTAATATTCACCTATGCGTTTCCAGTATTCAATTCCTGAACCACCCAGTGGATCGACACCTAATTTCAAACCCGCTTTTTTAATTGCCTTCATATCAACAACGTCACCTAACGCTTTAACATAAGGCATAATTAAATCTTGCTCGTGAATATAACCACTCGCTAATGCATCATCATAAGAAAGACGTTTAACCCCCGATAAATTATTTTCCAATAATTCATTGGCGCGTTTTTCAATCACAGAGGTTAAATCAGTATCAGCAGGCCCACCATTTGATGGATTGTATTTTATCCCCCCATCTTCTGGAGGATTATGTGATGGTGTAATGACGATACCATCAGCAATGTCTTGGTGCCCTTGATTGTAAGTTAAAATAGAGAAGGAAACGCTAGGCGTTGGGGTATAACCATTATTCTCTTGAATAATCACGTTAACTTTATTTGCAGCAAGCACTTCTAAAACCGAAATAAAAGCAGGCTCAGATAATGCATGGGTATCTTTACCTACATAGCAAGGCCCCGTTACACCATTATTAGCTCGGACTTCAGCAATAGCTTGAGCAATTGCTAGAATATGTGCTTCATTAAAGCTATGACGTTTGGCACTGCCTCGGTGACCCGATGTACCAAATTTCACACGATGAGCATTCTGATTTGCTTGCGGTTTTAGTGAATAATATTGTGCGGTTAATTGCGCTACATTAATCAGATCGCTTTGACGAGTATGTTGCCCAGCTCTTGAATGGATTGCCACAAATCTTCTCCTATTTTACATCACAATCATGCTTTAAACGAAAGCCTTTGCAATGCATCAATTAACAATAGTGTTTAGATAGTTCCACACACTTTATCAATCTCATTGGCAGGGAATTGCATATCCTGCATGATGCTTTGTACCATAGTTCTTTTACGCTCAGTATTTGAGTTGGTAATAACCCAAAATGGCGTACCGGGAATATGGCGAGGTTTTGTATGACGTCCACTGTCGAGCAATGTTTTTTCATCACCGGCAAAATAAATTCGCGTGCGTCCATGTACTGTTTCAGCAGATTGAGTAAAAGTAGCACTATCTAAGCTATATAATGTAGACAGGATCTGTAAAAAACGATCAACTGATTTTGTTTTCTCTGCATAACTATCAGATAACAGCAGTTCACGCATTTCACGGACCGGATTTTTTGCTGGTGCGACAGGCTTAAGATCAGCATCCTGTTTAACGACAGGCGCTTGTACTGACTCAGTGACAACGACTGGCTGTACGGGCTGTTTGGCATCAAGCTTCAATAGACGCCTTAAAATATCTGAAGCGCTTTCACCGATATGTCTAGTTTCGCTAGCGATATAGCGGTAAAGTTCGTCATCAATTTCTATCTTTTTCATTGCTACCCAGTACTATTTTCAAAAAAAAGTGACTAGGATTATAAGATATAATCTTTAAAAACAAAATAGGTAAAATTTCAATAACTTAAAGCGTATTCATTAAAGAATTAATCTTTTTAAACTTTAAGCTGGGTATTTATCCTATTGTTTCTAGCTGTATCATCTTCTATTCTTTGAATTTATTGCCATAGAATAGAGTTGACATCTTCTTCAATGCCCTTTCACATCAGCAATTAAAATAATATAAAACTCTGACTTATCCTTATTGATCTATATCAAAATTTTATTTTTTCCATTAGATTTGGAATAATAATCTATATTATTCTATTTTCTCAGAATATAATAAATTACACTATCTCTTGTTAGATTAACTTTATCTCATATTCCGAAAAAGACAACAAGTTGGCTAATATGATTGCACATGTCATCATAAGGAAAAAATAGACTTAATTTTGGTCATCAATATGAAACTCAATGCATTATTAAACTATCAAATACATCAACCAGAAACAGCAACGATAAACAATTTACCTATTGTGTTGATCCATGGGCTTTTTGGTGATCTCAATAATCTAGGCGTACTAGGTCGCGATCTACGTCAAGACCATACCGTGATACAAATTGATGTGCGCAACCATGGACATTCTCCTCATAGTGAAAGTATGCACTATCACGATATGGCACAAGATGTATTAGCCCTGCTTGATAGCTTAAATATCGCAAAAGCAATCGTTATAGGTCACTCAATGGGAGGGAAAATTGCAATGGCAATGACCGCTCTCGCACCTCTTCGCCTTGAACGTATCGTAGTTATTGATATGTCTCCTGTTGCTTATAATGTTCGTCGTCATGATAAAATTTTTGCAGCCCTTGAAGCTGTCACTAAAGCTCACGTCACACAACGTACAGAAGCTATTGCTATTATGCGCCCTTTTATTGAGGAAGACGGCGTTATCCAATTTCTGCTTAAATCATTTAAAAAAGGTGAATGGTTATTTAATTTACCCGCAATCAAACAGGCTTACCCCGATATTATTGGTTGGCAAGAGGTGCCTGCTTGGCATCATCCTGTTTTGTTTATACGTGGTGGACTATCCCCATATATTTTAGATGAATATCGCGATAATATTGCTCGCCAATTTCCACAAGCAACCGCCTTTGTTGTCGCCAATACAGGACATTGGGTGCATTCTGAAAAACCAGAAACAGTAATTAAGGCCATTCGTCGCTTCTTAGCCAAAACAGTATAATGTTCCTTTGTTGGTTATAAATCACCAGCAATACTATTTTATAGCGTACAATTATTGCTCTTAAATCTGTTATTGTTGATAAAAAGACCAAATGACAATAGGTTAAACACAGGAAGCAGTAGCGATACGCCGATATGTGGGGTATTATTGGGCGCTTCATATTGAGTCATTGGTATACGCCCTTTCACAGCAAAATTTATGGCAAAAGAACAAACTGATCGCACCACACTGGATTTGTTCGCAAATGAACGCAGACCTGGGCGACCTAAAACAAACCCGCTTTCTCGGGATGAACAGCTTAGAATTAATAAACGAAACCAATTACGACGCGATCGTGTCAATGGATTACGTCGGGTTGAGTTGAAATTAAATGAGGATGCTGTCAATGCGCTTAATGAGCTTGCGAGCGCAAAAAATGTCAGTCGTAGTGAGCTTATTGAAGAAATATTACTAGAACAACTCGCACAAACTTATGCGTTAAAAAAACATCAAAGCTAAAAAAATCAGCAGGAAAATCACACAAATTCGACAGAATTACCCTGCTCTTTTCGTCAAAATAGTGCTTTAGTTTTCAATTATGAAAACATGATGTTTATCTTTTACTGGTAATTGTTCAAAAATACAGACAAAGAGAATAAAAGAGGTTATCTCACTTTATGGCAATCATAGGAATATTCTTCGGCAGTGATACCGGCAACACTGAAAATATTGCCAAAATGCTTCAAGAAAGATTAGGCGCGGATAATGCCGAAGTTCATGATATCGCAAAATCCAGTCAAGAAGACATCGAAGCATTTGATATTCTATTACTAGGTATTCCTACCTGGTATTATGGTGAAGCACAATGCGATTGGGATGACTTTTTCCCAACATTAGAAGATATTGATTTCAACGGTAAACTTGTTGCTCTATTTGGTTGTGGTGACCAAGAAGACTATGCAGAATACTTCTGTGACGCAATGGGAACTATTCGTGATATCATTGAACCTCGTGGCGCAGTCATTGTGGGTCATTGGCCTACTGAAGGTTATCATTTTGAAGCATCTAAAGGTCTTGCTGATGATAATCACTTTATCGGCCTTGCGATTGATGAAGATCGCCAACCAGAATTAACTGAAGAGCGTGTTGACGCTTGGGTTGCTCAGATCAAAGAAGAGATGAGCCTTGACGAAATTCTGGGATAATATAAATTCTTAATATTGAGAATGATAATTATTCAATGGTGTGCTAAGATAGTGTGATAGGTGGGGTGTTTATTTTTTAATATCATGCCTATAATCATTAAGGTTATTAAATACCCTATGTATTAATGAATATATACAGTATTTTGTGAGCACATATTAAATTCACCATTAGCAACAGGATTAAATCCGCATGACCGACAATAATAAAGCGTTAAAAAATGCTGGGTTAAAAGTTACACTTCCTCGCTTAAAGATCTTGGAAGTGCTCCAGGATCCTGAGTGCCATCATGTCAGTGCTGAAGATCTCTATAAAAAACTGATCGATATCGGCGAAGAGATTGGTCTGGCAACAGTCTATCGCGTCTTAAACCAATTTGATGATGCTGGTATTGTTACCCGACATAATTTTGAAGGTGGTAAATCAGTATTTGAATTAACTCAACAACATCACCATGATCACTTAATTTGCCTTGATTGTGGTAAAGTTATCGAGTTTACTGACGATGCTATCGAAGTTCGTCAAAGAAATATCGCTGAACGCCATGGCATCAAACTTTCCAATCATAGCCTGTATTTATATGGTCACTGCGCCGCAGGTAATTGTAAAGAAGATAGCCACGCACATGATGAGAAGTAATCATTCTGGATAATATCTCAGTAAAAAAAGGAACTGCCTGCAGTTCCTTTTTTATTGGTAAAGATTTACTACATTTTGAAATATCATGGGCAGCAACCGTAGCATTCAATATCGCCTCTAACCAAGCAGGATAGCGTAGTGTAAATACTTTCAGCTTATCTTCTACTTTTAAAAGGTGCGATCTCCTCTTCAGTACAAGTCTCAATAAATTCAGCTAAGGAAATTGCGCCTTCTTTTTGCAACCCTTCAATACTATCAGCAACAAAGTCACAATACCCCTTGACATCTAAAAATTGTCCTCGGAATGCACTTATTTCTGATCCATAAACAACAGATGCAGGGTGACCATTTATTATCATGATATTTGTGCTTTTAATCATGTTTTACTCCTATCACACTCTCAAACTATTAAGGATAAAGCGTAATAAATACACTTTATCCTTATTGTTATTTAGAAAATCGTAAATGGCATGATCACATTGAATTTAACGTCTTTTTCATCTTGGAAGATATTACCAAAACCACCTTCATAGCTTGGTATATCGGAATGGTTATCATAACGAGTGTAGTGGAGTTTAAATAACGTACCTTTCGCTCTCCCCTCTTGAACGGTATACATGATGTCGGCATTCCATGCGCTTTCTCTAATACGTTTACTTTGGTCATAAATAGGGTTACTACTCGGTTTTGCATCCCAAGCATACACATAGGAAGTACCAATCGCCCAGCCCGGTAGATCCCAATTTTTTAGATCATACATCACTCCCGCATATAATGCTTTTTCACCATTGGCGTTAAAATCAGAACGACCATCCCACCAGATATCTAAACGACCATTCGAGGTTGCCCATCCCGGCGTCATACGTTGTAAAAAGTAACCTTGGTTACCTTCTGCTTTAACCCAAGTACCTTCAACTTTAAAATCAAATACATTGTAGGTATAGCCTAAAGTGAATGCTTGTAACCATGCCAAACCATCATAAACATCGTTAATTCCCCCTCCGGTGACTTTATCTTTTGCACCGTAGAATTGATAAGAGGTTTTTAATGTATTATTTGCGATAGGGAAATCGTAAGAAACTTTGCCAAAATATTGATCAATATAACCATCAGCTTGGCCAAATGCGGCTTCTAATACTAAGCTATTTTTAAAATCATATTTGGCACCAAAAGAGTGTAAATAACTGATATTTGTCTCTAAGTCTGCCTTACGGAAATTGTACATATTCCGATACCACGGCGCTTTATATTCATCAGTCCACATATATGAGAAAGAGAGTTCACCATTTTTATCGAAATCAAATACAGCGCCCGCTTCTGCACCGCGATAAGTACCAGGTAAGAAACTCCAATGAGGACGTAATAATGTTTGCCCTTTAGGTTGAATATATCCACCTTGAGCCCAGAAATGGCCTAATTTAAATTTAGCAGCAGCTTTATAAATACTCACGCCACTGCGATCACCTGTCCATTTTTCATCCCAGCGACTTTTTGCATCACTAAATCCTATTTCATTAGGTGCAGCTGGCCCACTGTTGTTAAGTTCAACAGCACCAAAAGCAGCTAAATCAATACCAAAAAAATCACCCAGATAACCAGAAGAAAAATCAAGATTAGCGTTAAAGGTAGAGTGGTGTAAATTGGCTTTATATTTGCCGTAATCAGGACTGTTTGGTGTTAACTCTTTTCTATCACGGTCACGTTGCCAGTAATAGATCCCCCCTGTCAGGGTTGAGTCATCAATAAATCCTTCAGCATAAGACATTTTCGCAGGTAGTGCAGTTACAAGCAATGCGCCCATAACGGCAAGTGCCACCCTGCCTGGTTTAGCATGTTGCATAACCATAGCATTGTTTCCTCTTTGACTTTGACTAAAAAAGAAATAAGCACCAACGCCTATTTCCAAATATAAAACCCCAAATGGGGAAAAAACCTAAAATTAGGTTAACAACAGCTTATTTTTCGCGACGCGAATTATCAACCTAAAAAAAAGAATTTTTATCAAAATATGACCAAGGGCACATTACTTAATTACAGTTTCATATTTTTTCTTTAGTCAATGAGGGACAAGTAGAACGTAAATATTTTTTAATATATTGATATTAAAAAAGAAAATTATCACACCTAATATGATAATGTTTCGTTTTTATAGAAAAGAATTATTAGTCGTATTAATTAATAAACTTTTTTAGAAAAGAAAAATATGTGTCATGGTTCACATTTTTATTATTATAGACAAATTCAATATAATCATATGAAATAAAAGAAGAAGATGATGACAAAAGTTAATAATTTAACACAACGTAAATAAGAATTGATACAAATAATAGCTATAGAAACTCACATTAAAAAATAAAAAATAATAATTATTGGTCAATAAAAACAAACTTATTTGATAAATAAAAAATGCTCGATAAATTATTATCGAGCATTTTATTAAGATGTGAGTTTAGTGATATTACACGCCACTAAAACAGAGCGTATTAACCTTGTTTCGAAATCTTCGCCCAAGTATCACGTAAACCAACAGTACGGTTAAAGACCAGTTTATCCGCTGTCGAAAGCTTATCAGCACAGAAGTAACCTTCACGCTCAAATTGATACGCTTTTTCAATAGCCGCATCTTTTAAACTTGCTTCCACAAAACCTTGACGGATCACTAATGATTCAGGGTTAATGGTTGATAAGAAATCCTCTTCAGCACCAGGATTCGGTACGCTAAATAAACGATCATAAAGACGAATTTCTGCTGGAATAGCATGTGGAATGCTTACCCAGTGGATCACCCCTTTTACTTTACGACCATCAGCCGGATCTTTATTTAACGTCTGTGGATCGTAAGTACAATAAATGGTGGTTATTTCACCTTGTTCATCTTTTTCAACTCGTTCTGCTTTAATGACATAAGCATTACGCAGACGGACTTCTTTACCTAATACCAGACGTTTATATTGACGATTGGCTTCTTCTTTAAAGTCTGCACGATCAATATAAATTTCACGGCTAAATGGTACTTCACGAGTTCCCATTTCTGGTTTATTTGGGTGATTTGGCGCAGTTAAAATCTCTTCACCTTCTGGCATATTTTCAATCACTAAACGTACCGGATCGATAACAGCCATTGCACGAGGTGCGTTTTCGTTTAAATCATCACGAATACAAGCTTCTAATGATGCCATTTCCACGTTGTTATCTTGTTTGGTCACACCAATACGTTGACAGAATTCGCGGATTGACTCAGCCGTATAGCCACGACGACGTAAGCCAGAAATTGTCGGCATACGCGGATCATCCCAACCATCAACAATATTTTCTGTCACAAGCTGATTTAGCTTGCGCTTAGACATGACGGTATATTCAAGATTAAGACGTGAGAACTCATATTGACGAGGGTGGCAAGGAATAGTGATATTATCCAACACCCAATCATATAAACGACGGTTATCTTGGAATTCCAAAGTACATAAAGAATGTGTGATATTTTCCAATGCATCAGAAATACAATGGGTAAAATCATACATTGGATAAATGCACCATTTGTTACCTGTTTGATGGTGTTCAGCGAATTTGATCCGGTAAAGAACAGGATCACGCATGACAATAAATGGTGATGCCATGTCAATTTTCGCACGTAGGCACGCTTTCCCCTCTTCAAAGCCACCCGCACGCATTTTTTCAAATAGCGCTAAGTTTTCTTCTACACTACGAGAGCGATAAGGGCTATTTTTTCCTGGCTCTTTGAGTGTGCCACGATATTCACGAATTTCTTCAGCACTCAACTCATCAACATAAGCCAAGCCTTTGTTAATCAGCTCAATCGCATATTGATACAGTTGATCAAAATAGTCAGAGGAGTAATGAACGTTACCATCCCATTGGAAACCTAACCACTGAACGTCTTTTTGAATCGAGTTGATATATTCAACATCTTCTTTTACTGGATTCGTATCATCAAAACGTAAATTACATTTACCTTGATAATCTTGTGCAATACCAAAATTTAAGCAAATTGATTTTGCATGGCCAATATGAAGATAGCCATTAGGTTCAGGAGGGAAACGGGTATGGACACTATTATGTTTCCCGGTAGCCAGATCTTCGTCAATAATTTGACGAATAAAGTTCGTTGGGCGGGCATCTGCCTCATTCATGGTCATTTTTTCCTCAAAGCAAAACGCATATTGACCTACTATAATCCAATAAGCAGACTTAAATCAAGCTATTGTTTTAAAATCAATTATTTACAATTTAACCATGATATAATTAATAAGAAAAAACACGTCAAAACATGACAATACCAGACAAATAAATCAATATATTACAAGTTTTAGTGAGTGTGTTTTCTGTTAAATTCTCCCACCCTGCTATACTCTCCAAAAACTAACCGGATCCGTTATGAACCTCGCAAACTTATCTCAAGAAGAAAAAGACAAAATCAATGTCGATTTGGCTGCTTCAGGTGTCGCATATAAAGAACGGCTCAACATGCCAATTGTTGCGTCCGAAGTTGAACGACAACAACCAGCACATTTATGAATGTATTTTAATAAAGGGTTAGTGTTTTATAGTGAAAAAAATAAGAAGTTGCTACATGGGAATTCTGCACCATATCTGAAAGAGCTAAGCAATTTGATTTATATTAAAACTCAAGTTTTGACTAATAACCTTCTCATATATCATCAATCATTGATATAACACATTGAACAACAATAACAAGATCGATTTTAACGATCATTTCACCAATCATTAATAGGTCGTAACTATCAAAATCAACGCCATCGATCGAAAAAACCATCTTTACTTAAGTGATATTTGAAATAATAATTTCAATTATTTATTTTTATATTTGCTACATCACCATTAAAAAACTTAATATCTTTATTATTTATATAATCTACAAATATAAACCTCACTATAAACTCTATTTAATAGGATTATATATATTTTATTATTCAATAATACTTTTCATTTTTTTGAAAAACAAAAAATAACTTAACTTTAATTTAAAATAGGAATCATAAATATATGAAAAGAAAAGTTATAGCACTAGCTACTATTCTTTCTGCTGCATTTGCTAGCTCATCTATGGCGTATGACGGAACAATTACATTTACAGGTAAAGTTGTTGCGCAAACCTGCTCTGTCAATACAAATGATAAGAATTTAGCGGTAACATTACCTACAGTATCCACCACTACATTAAATGAAAATGCGGCTACTGCAGGTCTTACTCCATTTACTATTCATTTAACTGGTTGCGCTATTGGTATGGATGGTGCACAAAGTGTCAAAACATATTTTGAACCTTCAAGTGACATTGATGTAACCACACACAACTTAAAAAATACTGCACAAACTAAAGCTGATAATGTTCAAGTTCAATTACTTAACTCAGATGCAGCAACAACAATCCAGTTAGGTACTGATTCTGCAACACAAGATGTCCATCCAGTACAAATCGACAATGCTAATGTAAACCTCCCATATTTTGCTCAATATTATGCAACCGGACAATCTACCGCTGGGGATGTAAAAGCAACCGTTCATTACACCATTGCCTATGAGTAAGGTTTATTGGATTGCTTTTATTTTACGGGGCAGAAAAAACTGCCCCATTTCCTTCTAGAGGTATTATGTTAAAGTTCATTCTTATTTTCTTGACTCTGTTTGTATCCACAGTGGCTCAAGCCAGTGTGGTTATTATGGGGACCCGTGTTGTTTATCCCGCAACGCAAAAAAGCATTAATGTTCAATTAAATAATAACGATGAATCCCCCGCATTAATTCAGTCTTGGTTAGATACCGGAAACGCAGCTGCAGCACCAGATTCAATTCACGTTCCTTTTATCATTACTCCTCCCATATTTCGTATGGAGCCGAAATCAGGGCAAACCATCCGGATTGTCTATACCGGTGAATCATTACCACAAGATAGAGAGTCTCTTTTCTATCTAAATGTCTTAGACATTCCAGCAAAACCTAAAGTGGAAGAAAATTCGGAAAACTCAGAGGGAAATAACAATTACTTACAATTAGCCGTTCGTAGTCGCATTAAGTTTTTCTTTCGCCCTGATAATCTCAACGTAACGCCTGATGATGCTTACCAAAAAGTGACTTGGCATCAGGAAGGAGCACTACGCATTAAAGCGATTAACCCAACACCTTATTACATCACTTACAACAAAATCTCAGTGGGTCAGGATAAACAGCTAACGCCTGTTGAACAAAGTGGGATGATAGCTCCTTTTTCTTCAAAAATATTTTCACTTAAAGAGAAGCCAATATTAACAAATAAAGTCACTTGGGTTGTTGTTAATGATTATGGTGGATACCAACAAGGTGAATCTACTTTGGAATAAGGTAATATAATGAATTTTAATAACCAATTACACCTCATTTCCTATCGTTATTCTCTTCCGTTTTGTGTCGCTTTAGGGATTGGGGTGATAACAACTTCTTCATTCGCTGCTGAAGAAGCTGAATTTGATCCTAGCTTTTTGCATTCAGTGCAAGGAAAGAATGCGATTGATATACGTCGCTTTAATTATGGCAACCCTATTCCTGAGGGCAAGTATTACGCTGATATCTATCTCAATAATGAATGGAAAGGAAAAGCTAATGTACAGTATTTATATACTGACAATGCGAATACGTCGACGTTATGTCTAACGCCGGAATTACTTTCATTAATTGATGTCGTCAAAGGCACTGTTCCTGAAAACAGTTATAAAGCCACTTGTTATCCCGCCTCAGAAGGACTCCCCTCAGCAAAATTTCATTTTGATTTATCCACTTTAAAGCTGAATATAGAAATTCCTCAGGCACAAGTGAATACTCGACCTCGAGGATATATTGCCCCTGCACAGTGGCAAAGTGGAGTCCCTGCCGCATTTGTCAACTATGATGTTAACTATTATCAATACAATACTCCGGATATAAATAATGAGCAGACTTACCTTGGGTTAAAAGCGGGACTCAATTTATGGGGATGGGCTTTTCGTCACCGTGGTGGTGAAAGCTGGAATAATGGTCATTCTACTGGGTATCAGAATATCGAAACAAATGTGACGCATGATATTGCTCGGTTACGGGCACAATTCACATTAGGTGATTTTTATACGAATGGCGAGTTAATGGATAGCCTTAGCTTACGGGGAATTCGATTAGCATCGGATGAACGAATGTTACCCAACTCTTTACGTGGCTACGCTCCGATCGTGCGAGGCATTGCTAATAGTAATGCTAAAGTTACGATTTATCAAAATGCTCACATCCTTTATGAAACAACTGTGCCTGCTGGCCCCTTTGTCATTAATGATTTGTATCCCAGTGGATATGCTGGCGACCTTCTTGTGCAAATAACCGAATCTAATGGACAAACAAGAACATTTACGGTTCCTTTTGCTTCTGTTGCCCAACTTATTCGTCCCGGATTTAGCCGTTGGCAAATGTCAGTGGGACGCTATCGTTATGCAAATGAGACATATCATGATTTAATTGCACAAGGCACATATCAATATGGTTTGACAAATGATATCACTTTAAATAGTGGACTGACCACAAGCTCAAAATATACCGCAGGATTGGCTGGTGTTGCTTTTAACACGCCGATTGGGGCAATTGCATCTGACATTACATTGTCCAGAACAACATTTAATCACTCTAACGTAACGCGTAAAGGCTACAGTTTACATACTAGCTATAGCGTCAATATTCCGACCACGAGTACAAATATCACGTTAGCAGCCTATCGTTATTCATCTAAAGATTTTTACCATTTGAAAGATGCGCTATTGGCTAATCACAGTGAATTTATTGATGATGTTTCCATAAAAAGTGCCACATTTTATCGCCCTAAAAATCAATTCCAAGTTTCAATTAATCAAGAATTAGGTGAAAAATGGGGAAATATATTTTTAACTGGTACCACTTATAATTACTGGGAGCATAAAGGAAGTCGTAATGAGTATCAGATGGGATATAGCCATTTTTGGAAAAAACTTGGTTATCAGATTGGCTTTTCTCAATCACGAGATAATGAGCAACAACGCCGAGATGACAGATTTTATGTGAACTTTACGCTTCCTTTGGGAGAGCGTGTTCAAAGCCCCATTTTTTCTACTGTCTTAAATTATAATAAAGGCGAGAAAAACAGCATTCAAACATCCATCAGCGGTATCGCTGGGGAAGATAATCAATTCTCTTATGGTATTTCAGGTAATAGTCAGGAAAGTGGACCTTCCGGCTATGCGATGAATGGAGGCTATCGTTCACCTTATGTAAATGTAACCGCAACCGTCGGGCAAGATACTCAACATAATCGTCAAATGTCATTGGGTGCGTCGGGGGCCGTTGTCGTACATCCTTATGGAGTGACGTTAAGTAATGATTTAAGTGATACTTTTACCATTATCCATGCAAAAGGAGCACAAGGTGCGGTCATTAATAATGCACCAGGTAGCCGATTAGATTTTTGGGGAAATGGTATTGTGCCTTATGTCACGCCTTATGAAAAAAATCAAATTAGCATCGACCCCACTAATTTGGATTTGAATGTTGAGTTATCAGCAACAGAACAAGAAATCATTCCTCGCGCTAATAGTGCCACGTTAGTGACATTTAATACTCAAACAGGGAGAAGCCTACTATTTGATATTCGAATGCCAGATGGTAGTACTCCTCCAATGGCTTCCGAGGTTTTGGATGAGCATAAGCAGTTAGTCGGATATGTGGCTCAAGCTGGACGCTTATTTACCCGCGGTCTTCCTAAACAAGGTCAACTTGATGTGATATGGGGACCAAATCATGACGATAAATGCTCATTTACATATCATGCGACACGCAATGAAACTGACATGCGACCTCAAACCATTCCTGTTCAGTGTATACCGCACTCTAATTAGGAACAAACCATGAAAAGAATCTTTGTCATATTATTTCTTTTAACTCTATTCCCTAGTCTAGCTGTTGCTGGTGCAGATGACTACGTACCGTCTCCAATAACAATCAACACATCTACCCTCCCTGTTGTTGTTATTGGTCCTGCTGATGCCCATACTTACCCACGAGTGATAGGGGAACTCACCGGAACAAGTAATCAATATATATTTAACGGCGGTAGTTTAATAGCATTAATGCGTGGAAAATTTACTCCTACATTACCTAAAATAGGCAAAATCACATATAACTTTCGCCAAGGAAATAACACTCAATCTTCCGATTTCGATATATTTGATACTGGAGTTCCAGGGCTAGGTATTATTATTGGTATGGCGGGCTATTGGCCTGCAACGCCATTGGTTCCCATAAACAGCTCAAGTATATATATTGATCCTGTTGCCGCCAATACAAATCCAAATGCTTATAATGGTGCAACTGGAAGTTTTGGTGCTCGTTTATATGTTGCTTTTGTCGCAACAGGACGATTACCTAATGGATATGTAACGATACCAACCAAACAACTGGGCCATATTTTATTGGAATCTAATCGGGCAAGTTTGAATAATAAAAGATTAACAGCTCCTGTTATGTTAAATGGAGGGCGCATCCAAGTGCAAAGCCAAACATGCTCGATGAATCAAAAGAATTATGTTGTTCCATTAAATACTGTCTATCAATCCCAGTTCACGTCTTTGTATAAAGAAGTGCAAGGAGGGGAAGTTAATATACAACTTCAATGCCAAGACGGTATTGATGTTTATGCTACATTAAATGATGCGACCCAACATGGGAATCGTTCTGATATATTAACATTAGCAACGGATTCTACGGCAAAAGGCGTTGGGCTAAGATTATATAAAAATAATGAAGTAACTGCGATTAGTTATGGTTCAGACACTCCTAACAAAGGAAATCAAAATCAATGGCATTTTTCAAATTATAGAGGAGAGATAAATCCACGTATAAAATTAAAAGCTAATTATATAAAAACAGAAAATACTATTACGCCAGGAAGTGTAAAAGCAGTAGCAACGATTACTTTTTCATATCAATAAAAATTAATTGAGTTTTATAAATAGAGTAAAATGCTTTTATAACAAATGCTTTTTACTCTGTTAAACTTAAAAATCTGTTTATTGTTGGAGAATGAAGTTCATGAGTACAATTAATTCCATTATTGCTTATAGAATAAAGCAAAAAAGAAAAGAATTAGGGATGACAGGGAGGGAAATAGCCCATTCATTGGAAATAAGTCAACAGCACTATTCACGTATAGAGAATGGATATACCAAAATAACAGTAGAACATTTATTCTCTATCGCGTTTATTTTAGGTGTCAAACCTAAAGAACTATTGCCTAATTATAAATTTTCAAATGAAAAAGAAATGATTAAAGCAAAACAATCATTATCAGCAGAAAGCATTATGCCAATAAAGAAAAGCGACATGTATCCCACATAAATATAGACAGGTATTTATTTTATTAAAAATAATGTGAACCATTAAGGATATAAAAGGGAATACGTTGCTCTACATGATGTTGCCGATGAACATCACGTATCCATTCGCTCACAAAAATCTGTTTTCCCCCGAAAACGTATCCCCGTATTGCACTTGGCCCAATCAATAGGGTCATCCTGATAAGACGCATTCACAAACTGACTGGTTGCACAGACTAAAGGCAAGCTATATGGAGTCTCTACACTCCCCTCCCGTAATAACAATGCCATTGATTTTCCTCGGGTAAAAGGCAAATAGTCCGTATTAAAGACCCGTGCTCCATCTTCACTGTACAGTGATAACCCCCCAACGTTTCTTCGGGGTCAAAACCATTCCTGAAACGAATACACACACATAAATGTCTGTTTGGGCTGAACTGTATAATTGCTTTTTATGCGCTAAATAGCTCACTTCCGCTTGAGAGTTGGTGGTATGATAAAACACAACACACTTATCTAAATGCGATAATATTGTCGGCAAAGACCAATAGCGCCCGCCTTTAAGGTGGATTTTTTGTCGAAACACACAATAAGCCATTTGTGTATTACGTGTAATCGCACTTCGAAATCCCTGAAAGGTCCACACCACTTTTATCTAACTTTTTACTAATATCCCCCAGCACTTTTTTAACACCATCGAGCGTAACTCGTTGCTCGTTTAAGAACTACGTAATATCTGATGCAATAGCGGTCATACGATTATTAGCGTCGCTGTATGAGTTCGGCTCAGTGAGATTAATGCTGTAACTAGTGTTTTTTACGGTAAATGTAGCCGGTTGTGAAATGACTAATTCTGTATCGCTATTAACCCTGTCCACCATATAAATAAAATTAGCATTACCATTTTTAATTAAAATAATGGTACCTGTGCCAGAGACAATAGCAGACCCTGACACTGTGCTAACAGTGCCTGTTGTGTATATCATGATTTATTTCCTAAATTTATTTTTTTATAGGTGAATTATCTTTACAATATATTTTGTCAAACATATCAGGGCTAACCCAACCGCCTTGCCATAAACCTGCTTTACCGTATCCAAAATACATATTATTATCATTATTATAGCGACTTAATTTAAAACTCTGATATTTTTCAATAGTCTGAATTTTAATTAAACCAACACACTCCACTGTCTGATAATTTATAGGTTTTCTATCAGCACAGCCTGAAATAAATACCGCAATAGATAATAAAATTATTTTTTTCATAATACCTTCTTAATATCGCTCACATCTATTATTAAGCAAGTAGATGGAAATCTAGATAAATCACGATTTGCACTGCCTGTGCTCCAAAGAACAGCTTCTTTATATCTTACTTGTAACGTATTTCCCACTCTTTTAATAAAAGTATCCATCCAAGCCCCTTCAAATCCATCTTCCCATATTCCTCCCATTCCGCCACCAAAAACGAAAGCTAAATCTTTTATATTTGGTAATTGATAATCAATATCTTCTTTCCATGATGCAATAAAATATCCTACTATTTTTAGCACCCCCCAATTAGAGTTATAAACAGTCTGTTTTGTACTACTATTTTTTATAACGACTCCATATTTTTCTTTAAAAATATTATTCGGAAAATCACCAAATTCAAATACATCAACACTACCCGAAGAGTCATTATAAGGTTGGGATATCTGGATATTTTTATCACTTCCTTTTATGGCTCCCCCAATAACTTTAACAAAAACATTATTAGGTGATACAGCAAATAACTTTGTAGATAAATGTGGGGTAATCGGTAATTCAGTATAATATCCTTGATTTCCAGATACTATCCCACCTTTCATTACAACAGTCTGCTTTCTAATACAGTTCATAACCGTATTAAAGCTATCTATTTGAATATGACGATCCTTTCCTTTTATAATAATGCCATATTTACCCATCAATATACTCCATAATATAACCTAATGATGTCATCATATATATCGATTAAGCCATTTCTATAAACATTATCGAGTTCAAGAATAATTACCCCGTTATTAATATTTAAAATAACATCTCCAGCTAACCCCCTCATAAAAGAAGTTCCAAACCAAGCAAATACTTCTCCATATTTATTTAGATCAGAATGGTCATAACTAAAAGTTTTTTTAGTCATAAGTGGTATTGGAGTAATATCATGCCAACCAACAATTCGTCCAACCCTATCGGATGTATTTAATAAATTAATTCCATATTTTTTAGATTTGATTACCATGCCATAATTATCGCTCATTTGTGATATCACCAATAATAACAACATTATACCCAGTTTCGTCTTTTACATATAAATTTTGATTGGTTAATGTTGTCCCTCCATTACCACTCGTAAAGCGAAAAACATTGTTTTTAGCATCCAATAAAAAGCCATTCCCTTTATCAAATCCTGATGATTTAAAATAATCGAGTACCACTAATTTTTGTATCCACGCTTTATCCATTAAGGCTTCATGAATAACCACCTGTCCATTCTTCACGATAAACGGTGTCACCACTTTGCCGTTTAATGACGATATCACCGCAAAGTTTTGGGCATTGACCAGAAATTGGCTATTTCCTTGTGCATTAAACCCTAAGCCAATGCCCGTAATGACTTTATTCCCTTTGCTATCTTGCTGAACTTTCATTGTCCATGATGCGGAAATTTTGCCATTTATGTCGGTGACCACTTTCGAGGTTTGCTCTATTTTGGCTGAACTTGTACCCACTTGGCTTTCAAGGCGAGTGACTTGCTGGGCGGTAGAGGTCACTTTACCTGAGACCTCAGTCACCTTAGTTTCAAGTTGGTTTACCGCATTCGCCGTTGCATTGGCTTTCTGTTCGCTGGACTTAGGTACTTCATTCGCCACAAATCCTTTTGGTGCCACCGATTGTTTGTTATTGGTATAAGTGCGGGTGATAATTTGATGGTTAACACTTTTATGCTTAGTGAGCTGATATTTAGCACCTCCTCGCAAATAGATATATTCCACAGAACTATTCGTTAATTGAGCTGGCCCCATCACAGGGGATTGATTTGTCCATCGCCAATCAAAATTATCAATGATGCGGTTTTCAGACTGGGTTCCCCATCCAGAACCACTCACTTGCCATTCCACAATCATGGCAAAACCTTTGGTATTGTGAGTCGCATAGCTCGGTTTATTGTCTCTATATTGCCCTAAGGTCCTAAAAACCTTAAAGGCATAACGTCGAGAAGTTACTAATGGCAAAATAATCGGATAATAGGTGTTTTCATTGAGTTTAGATAAATCTAAATCCACCACCACAGACTCCGTTAAATCGGCTTTCACTGTATCTAATTTGCTGGATAACGTTTGTACCTGAGAGGTTGCGGACGTCACTTTGCCATCGAAATTAGTTACTCGCGTATTTAACGCATTTACTGCACTGCTATCGGCTTTCCCTTTTAGAGTTGAATTGAGCGTTGAAATCTCTTGCGTTTGTGCTTGCTGTTTCGAGGTGAGGGTTTCTAATGATTGATTAATCGCGGAAACATTCCCATTCATCCGTGTTTCCAATGACTGTCTGGCTTTGGCTTCCGCTTGGTCGCCTGTAACACGTGCTTGTTTCTCTGCGGAAATGAGTCCTGCGGTGACTTTCGATAAATCATTACCGGTATAATCACCACGAAGTTGAGTGGCTAAGAATTGGCGTTGTTGTGCTTCGGTTTTATCAGTCTCAATACGTGCTTGTTGCTCTTGTTTAATTGCGGCTGCCTGTGCTTCTGTTGCCGTTGAAACTTGATTTATCCGCTCAGCCAGTAATTTTCCTGCCTCCTCCCATTTTTTTTCACTTTCTTCAATCGTTGCTCCATGCCTCATCAACTCAGATAAAATCTTGTCATGATTTATCCTCATCAACTCATGTAATTCAGTAATATCGATTTGGTTAGCTTTACTGTTAATTTCACCCAATAAGTCTTGTGCGAGTTGGTCTCGGCTGATTTGCCCCGCTAATTCTTCAAGAATAGCGTCTATGTTACCGTCAACTTGTCCTTTAGCTTCTACAAAATGAGACTTCCCATATTCATTTACGCTTCTTACATAAAACCAGTAATCACGCCCCGGCTTTAATTGCCCTTTTGTCCAGAACTTAGCGCGACTTAAGAAATCAGCTTTTGACTCTATCTCATTGATATTATTTATTTTTATTTCACCAGAAAACCAGAACTCAAACTCGGTATTTAGAGTGTGTGGCGCAGCGATATGAGGGATTAATTTTATTTCAAAAAAACCAGACTCAACAATTATTGAGCTAGGTGCACTTGGCGTACCAATAACCATCTGGACTTTTGATTCATTACCAAGCATTCCATTAGCGTCTTGACCTCTCACCCCAACAAGATAGTCACCGGCTTCAAGCCCATTAAAGTAGTACTCTAAATCTGTGGTATTACCAGTAGATACAACCTTGCTGTTTTTATAAAGAGTGACATTAAATGAAATATTTCTATTAATGGCTGTTGTTACCCACATAGCCCTAGCTTGAACTTGAGGGCTATCATCAACGTAAGCAATAGAAAGACGCTCTATATTAGGAATGCGAATAACATTCTGCGTTGGCGGGTTCCCAGTAAAATCAACTCCATTATCAACAATGCTTTCCTTTTGAGGTTCATGCTGAATACAGTTGTATAAGTAATTTCCATCATTATTTTCTGAAATGGTAATAACTCGAAACAATCTTGTTATTAGCATGCTTTTGGTAATAGAAAATACACCATATTGTTTCAGTCCACGAGGAACCTCACGCAAAGTGACAATATCACCATCGATAGATTGAATTTCTATTTTCTCGAACCTGCCTGATGTCCCTAAAAATGAGAAAGTACCTTTATCGTCATATTTCCAATCTATAGGCGCATCAATAGTAATAGCGCTACCATTAACTGATAGAACCCGACCACCTACCTTCACTCCTGCAAAGCTATCGTCTGCTACCTCAATAATATCGCCAGAGATGCAGTTAATCCCCTCTCTTCCTGTTGAGAATGTAACGCTATCTTTCTCCAGCTTTTCTGTCTGTAATATCCACTTACCCACTCTGTGAGCCTGTCCGCGACTAGTGCAACCAAAAGCAGTAACTTTCTTAACATTTACACCGCCGAATCGCTGAATGAGATCATCATCTTGGATAAATTCTCTTTCTTCACTCCATCCATTACTCGGGTTTATCCATGACACCTCGATAGCATTATGACGAGCTGATTTCGCTGTTGATGTATATTTAAATTTTCCATCAATAACATTTGAGTTTGTGTACGTCCATACTGGATCTGATGGTCTATCTTGAAAGCACGTTAATTGCTGTCCGTCCCATAAAGGCATACCGCGAAATACGGACGCTAAGTCATCAAGCACTTCTTTGGCTTTTCGTTGAGAGGTAATGTAGGCATTAAAAGTAAAGCGAGGCTCTTTGTTGCCAAACCCATCATCAACCAATTCATCACAGTAACGAGCAATGGCATATAGCGCGAATTTATCAACGCCAAACGAGCCGATCATCTCTCCTATACCGTATCGTTCATTAGTGACTAAATCGTAAAAAACCCATGCAGGGTTATTAGTCCATGCGGGCTTGAAGCGACCAGTCCAGATGCCAGTGTAAGTACGAGGCTCCGGATCATAGTTATCAGGAACTTGGATAATCATCCCTTTAATATGATAGGTGCGATTGGGTGTATCACCGTATTGGGATTTATCGATTTTCATCCCGACGACGGCAGAATTAGGGTAAGAGAATTTAGCGTCAGTTATTTCTGTGTAGCTTGCCCATACCGTTCCGTTTTTCAGTAGATCACTTTTACTATCATCTGTTAATCGTGAAACTCTAATTTGGAAAGGTTTCTTTTTAGGCGCATCAATGATATATGATTCTAAATATTGGCCACTGATTTTTCCGGTTATTTTTGCTGTTTCTGCATGTGTCCAACCAGAACCATCATTAACTTCAATAAGCATTTCTACCGTAGCATCGTGCTGATTTCCCTTGTCATCTTGACTAACAAGAGCAGAAACCCCCAAAGTGAATCTAACGCGGTCAGTTTCCTGATCTGAAATAGTGCGTAAGATTGGTGTGCTTTTTTTTACCTCTACATTGACAGGAATTTCTTTTTCTACAAAAGGAAAGTCCTCTAATGGTTCTTGCGTTTGTGTTCCTGCTCGCCACTGAACTTCAACACCATGAATATTTGGATTGCCATCTGCATCTACAACAGGAGTTCCATTCAATAGAAAACCTGACATACCACCCACAGGCCCTTCTATTGGCCCTTCTGAAACTAAATCGATGACATTAAGAAATTGTTTGTTTTTTAAGTTGTCATCGAGCAACCTTGGAGTGATTCCTCCACCGCCACCTTTGCCCATTAAACAGTCTCCAAACCTTGTGATATTACATTTGAACCCACAACCATCTCGCCATAACAGATAGGAACCGGATAACCTTGCCCCACTCTATTTGCTAACGAACTGAAATACTGGTTACTTTCTGAGTTTCGCCCCTCTATGCTTGGCGCTGGCGGTGTTTTAGTTAACATGGTTGCCAATCCCGCGGCGGCCACACCTACACCAGCGGCAAATAATGCGGTCGATGTCATCGTTGCCAAAAATCCGCCCGGTATTAAAAACGATGCGCCAATTAAAGCAGCTCCACCAATAATGCCTAGCCACCCGCCAGATTTAGCACCACCAACTATGGGGACGATCGTAATAACATCACCTTCATTTAATGGCGTACTTAATCCCGTGGAAATACTATCCTCGGTCATATCATTACCTGCGATACGAACGCGAAACTGACCTTGGTTAATCTCTTTTTTCAACCCATCAATTTGATAGCAAAGACAGCGTAAGGCCTCACCTGCATTACTTACCTCAAGCTCGAACCTGCGTCCAAATCTGCGTAAATAGCCTGCAAACTGTAATTTGACCATTGTTTATGCCTCCAAATGCTGTGAGTGTATTTAAACCAGTGACCACCGTAAGTATCTCGCTTACTCAATCTGTCTGGCCTGTGATGCAATATCTCTTGATTACCTAAGTACAACGCAGCGTGACAAGGTTTTGATGTTCCTAAGCAAATCAATATCATATCGCCTTCTTGAGCCTCTTCTACTTGATAAAATCCCTGCTTGTCCGTGTTATCAAGATAGAGATTTTGTTCTGTGTACCACCATTCATCGGGACGAATAAAATCATCTAGCTGAATGCCTGACAGATGATAGGCATCACGTATAATGGAATAACAATCCTGCTCACCATGTTTAAACTCTCTACCTAATAGTGGCGCTATTGGCCTGAACTTATGGATCACTCCATCACATACCAACCACCAAGGCAGATTTGTTTTCCTTTGTATTGTTCTATCACCAGAACTCAGGAAAGGCTTTCCGTCAGGGTGACTATGAACAATAGCTTTGACGTCTGAGTAACACTCTGCCGTCATCCAATCGTCTGGGTTAATTTCAAAATAGTTTTGCGGATCGGGATGTATGTTTCTGCAAGGGAAATACCTATCACCCGAAATTAAGCCGCAAGACTCCCTCACTCCTTCTGCTTTCGCGTGAGCGATAATGTCTTTCTCAATCATGGATTAACCTAATTTATTTGAACCTAAAAACCCGCCGAATGGCATCTTTCCTTTGTGTCTTAATTTGCACCCGCTGTATTTATGAGAGCATTTGTCTTTTAAGGAATCGGTTGTTGGTTGGTCTTTTTCATCTGCAACAGGTGGTCCATCATAACCACAATCAAATCCTCGGTATCGCCACGAGCAGATATCAGCCTGAATAACCCGTCTAGGTATCAGGGCGTTATCTGTTTCTGTTGGAAGTGCTAATATATACGTCACAAAATCAGAGTCTGAACTTTCTCGCTGTTCGACAACGTATTTTTGAACGGCTTCTCTGGTTGGATCTGCTTGTGGGTTTCCGTTGGGAAAATTAACAGCATCGAGATATTGCTCTAAAACCTGCCTGCGAGTAACGATAGCGCCTAGCGCATCATCATAGTCGTTGTTAATCGCAGTTAACATTCCGTCAAAGTTAGCAAACGTCATTTTTGGTCTGTCTGATGCACCCTGAGTCGTTACACTAAACCCTGTAACCTGAACAGGATAAGGTTCATATCGTAAACCCTGCCAGACAATAGGTTTTAATAAGCCATTCATGCCGTCATGAAACCGGTAAACATCACCACCAAAACGACTTAAATCGACCTCATACAAATCTAACATTGCATTTTGCTGTAAATCTGCAACATTTATGCGCATCTCTTGAGGTATATCCCTCATGCAACAACCTCCTCAAATGTGCAATCTATCTGCCATACCGTCGCCCTTGGCGTTACCTGCCAGCCACGGCAAACAAATTTACGTTTAGAGTTATCATCACTGGTTAGCCATAAGAATGATTCAACTGCACCTCGAGCCTTAAGGAACTCATCAATCTGTTTCCCAATATCAGTACGCTTAACAAATGAGAGTTGATAAGTCTTTAGTTGGTTGTTGATCCCGTCTTTGACTCTTTGTTCGTAACCGTTACCAAACTTAGCTACTTTCACTTTAGGCTCATTACCCACCTGATAAGCTGTTTCAGGTCGCCATTTAAACTCTTCCATTGGTTACTCCAATAAAAAAGGCGACACAAAGCCGCCTGATCAAATATCAGGATATTAATAAATATCCATTAGGTTATTTTATATATTCAGCCCAGAGAAACTTGCCGAAGGAATGGCTGATTACTTCGGTGTGAGGGAATGAAATGTCAGAAAATAATAATCCAATCGAAAAACCGATTAAATTAAGTGAAGCTATTAACAAAATGGCTGATACAATTAAGGAGCACTCCGATGCTATTGAAATAAATGCAAACTCTACCTCTAAATTACTAGCCTATAGCTCAATGAATAGTAAAGTGCTAAGGTTTTTAGTTGAGTTATCATTAAATCCCGAAGATAAAGAAAAAGCTTATAACTATCTATTAGAATCCACTAAAACGCCCCCAAAAACTGAACAACACAATAGCTATGAAAAAGATATGATTGAATACCTCGATTATATATTCCAGAGGTAATTTAGCTACGAGATGCGGAATATTTTAGTCGAGATACCGCATACGCAAAATTATCACTAGTCATCTTTCGCAACACCTGAAAATCACAGCTCGTTAATTGCATATCCGCGAGCTGTTTTTGTAACTCTGCAATTTGTTGCCCTTGCTGTACCACTTGTGCTGATAACGTACTAACTAACGCTTCTAAATTTTGATTACTCATAACCACCTCTCTTAATTACCAACTTCTTACTTTTTCCAAAGCACCACCGCTACGCATTTCGTTACCAAGTACGTCATAAACCGTACCTCTCACCATTTGCTGTATCTGTTGTGCTTCCTTTTGAGTGATGCCATTAGGTGCTTGAACTTGGAATGTAAAGTGCATATCACCCATGCTGACACCATTACCACCTTTACCCATTTGTCGATTACTAATAACTCGACCATTATCACCCGGTATCATGTACTGACTACCGTTAGATGCCTTGAATATCTCAGGCTTACCACCCTCACCCACTCGATACATAGAGCCAGCATTTACGGGCCCACCATTTTTACGAGCACCAGCAAGCGCAATCATAGCGGGAATAGCTGTTGCCATTGCTGCCATACCCCATGTAGCAGCAGAGCCCATAGTGGCAATACTGGTTGTCGCTGCCGCCGGAGCCATAGCATTTGTAATTGCTGCGCCAGTAGTTGTAGCCTCAGCTATAGCTTGTGCATTGGAAGCCTTACGCATGGCACTTTCAGTAACCATATTCTTAACCTGCTGCATACCCATTTGAACCAGAGCGCCAACGGCTTGGTCTACGATGGTTAATGCGACATTACGGAAAGCATCGTTAAGGGATTGCGTGCCTGTTAATAGCCCTGTGAGTACGTTGGTAGAGCGTTGCCCTAATGCGTCCAACCCATCAGCTAAGAATTGATTAGCTTGGCTCTGATTACGCCATATCTCCCATTGAGCATTTAACCGTTCTTGCTCATATTGAGTATTGGCGGCATTCATTAACTCTAAGCCACGCTGAGTAATAGCGCCTTTTTCTGTTTCAAACTCACGAATAAGTGCAAGTTTACGCTCGTGTTCGTTTTTTAGTTGCTGAACAGGATCTACTTTCCCTTTGATGTCATCTTGCGGTGATACAGTGTTATTAGCCTTTATTTCGGCTATCTTTTGCTGATATTCCGCCTCAATTTCAGCTTTACGCCTTGCTGCCTGTTCAGTGAGAGATACATCATCTTTTGTTATCCGCTCTAAGTCTGCCAACTGCTTATCGTGAGATTCCTTAGCCTTGGCGACTAAATCAAGCTCAAGCGCAGCTTTCTTATCAGCTAGATTACGCTCAATGTTGTATTTTTCTTCTGCGAGTTGCTCCGCTTTTTCAATCTGCTTAGGAGATGCATTGTCACCCAATGCTTTAACAGCATCATACTTAGCCATTTCAAGAGATCCGTCTTTGTAACCTTTGTTTAAAAGCTCAATTTCTTCTCTCTGGCGCTTTAGTGCCTCATATGCTGCGTCTGTGGCTTTGGTTGATTCCTTGGTCGTTTTGTTGCGTTCGGCTGCGGCATCTTTGGCATCTTGGGCCGCAATTGCTACCTGATTTAATACCAAAACCTCCTCTTTGGATAGATTATTATCTTCTGCATAAAATTGAACTTGCAATAATCTCTTATCTACCTCACTTTTTGAATTTGCTAACTTTATTTCTCTCTCTAAAGTCTTACGCAAATCCAAGGCCTTCTCTGATAATTTAACTTCCAATTGTGTGGCATTAAATTCACTTTTAGCGCCTGTTGCATCTCTTATTTGTTGGGTGAGCCTGCCTAATGCTGATTTTTCAATATCAAGAGTTGTTGCGCTTTTAACGCTTAAATCAATAGCCTCCTTCAGTTTTTTATCGTACTCATTTTGTGCATCTGTTAGATATTTAGTTATTAATTCTGAGCGTTTTTTGTTTTCAGCTAGATCACCTTCTAGTTTTATTTTTTCTCTTAATATATTTATAGTGTTTCTTTCAATTAATTCAGGATTATCACCAAGAGCTTCTTGTTGCATATTTAATCGAGCTTCTAGCCTAGCTAGTTGCTTTTCTTGCTCTTTCATTTCTGCATTTAGAACTTTTTGCTTATCAGCAGCATCCTGAGCGTCACGAGCAATCTCTTGATATGAAAGCTCTTTTAATTTAGCTGTTAACTGATCGACACTATCAGCAAAATCTCGAGCCTCTTGCTTCGCCTGCTCCGTTTTTTGATGGAAGTAATACATTGCGGCACCAGCAAGCATTAGTGCCCCCATAGGTCCACCCAAAGGAGCCGTGGCAATATTGAGAGCTTTCATTGCACTAGCCATAGTAATACTTGTTGATGCAACTCTTGCTTGGGCCGCAGCTAATCTATTTGTTTCTAGGGTTTCCTGTCTGGTCAGTGCTGCTATTCTTGCTGAATTTGCCGATAATTCATTTCTTATTCTTGAGCGTTGTTGTTCAGTCTGAGCGGCTGAAAGCTGAGCTGATAATGATTGTTGAGTCGTTAAAGCAAATGCCTTTTCTGCCTGCACCCTAGTTAGCGTCTCTTTTGCAGCAATTACCTCTGCTTTGGCTGAGTTTCTTGTCGCTATAGTAGCCGTTATGGTATCTTTTGCTTTCTTTAATTGTGCAACACCAGCAAGAGATAGTGCAGCAAGAAATCTAGACCCTATAACCCCAGCTGCAAAAGTTAAAACGTCAGCCATGGCATCTAAATTCCTACTGACGGCGATAACAGCATCACTGAATACGTTAATAGATGTCTTTATTGTTGTGTTTTCACCAAGAAACTTGGTTAAGTTGTTCCCTGCCTCTTGAAATGCCTGTGACATTGTTCGAGTAGTTTTAGCGAACTCTTTACCGATCGCATCACCTTGAGAAAGCAATCCTTTCACAACAACATCTGTAGTTAGTTTACCTTCCGCAGCCATCTTGCGCAGCTGACCAATACCAACACCCATTGAGTCAGCAAGCGCAACCATCAAGCGGCTACCCTGCTCTGCTACTGAGTTAAATTCCTCACCACGGAGAACGCCAGACGCGATACCCTGCGATAGCTGAATAATGGCGTTTTCTGCTTCCTGCGCAGTAGCACCAGATACGATAAAACCTTGGTTAATGATGGATGTTAATTTTGCTAAGTCTTCTGCTGATGTATTGTACTCTCTCGTTCCTCGTTCTAATCGTGCGTAGAGTGTTGCTGTGGCATCAAGACTAGATCGCGTTGCTTGAGAGATATCAAATACTCGTTGAGTAACATCAATAAGTGACTCACTTGCACGAACAGAGTTAGATAATTTGTTGTTTAACTCAGTCCATGCTTCGGAGTAACTAGCAACCATTGAAGCTGATAGATAGCCGGCAAGTGATGCGGCAACTTTGGATAAAGATAACATTGAACGTTCAGTGTTATTCACCGACTGAGACGTTCTGTTAAAGCTGCTATCCATTCGATTAAGACGTTGCTCTAACTGACGCTGAGATGTTAGCAATTGCTCAACATCCATTTGAACTTGATAAACAATTTCGCCTACTTGTGCCATTTATCGGCTCCTTAAAATGAAAAACCCCGCCAGTTGGCAGGGTTGAGATTGTTAATATATCAGGTTAATATTTTACACTTCGCACATCTAACAACATTTCATTTGCTTCATCACATCTATCCTTTTGCTCTTCTGGTATCTCATCCCCAGATTCACGCATTAAATCGCAAACCATGCTAATCCTCCCCTGATCGAAAGCATGCCCCATTGATGCGATAACAAGGCCTTCACACGGTTCTTTATCTTTATGATTAATACAAACTGCTTTTGCAACATCTGATATTTTTATATTTTCTTTAGCAGTAGAGTTAGCACTAAATAAAATAGCCAAGGAAGATAACACCCCAATAGATGCAATTAATAGTTTCCTCACAACACCATCCTCGTTAGTTAATTTGTTATTAGTTTAGCTGTTTGTGGTGCAAATTGAAGCAAACAAAAACCTGCCGAAGCAGGTTCAAAATTAATAAGCATACTATGGGGACGTCAGCCACTTCATAATTAAGTAGATAGCACCTACAACTAACATGATCACACCCATGTCATTAATCTTACCAATACGTTCTTTGGCCTTTTCTATTTTTCCACTTATATCTGAATCTATTTTAGATGCAGCATCTCGCACCTCGACACCTTCATCGAACTTAGAATATCTTTTTATTAAATCATTTAGACTACTTTTCAATGAGTCATAAGAGTTAATCAATATCTCATTTGAGATATAAGTGACCCTATATATCAAATATAGACCGAAAAATATGAGAACTGAGTCGACAAGACCTCCTGATTTTGCTAGCCCGCCAACCGCAATCAAAGCCCCCGGAATGGCAAATGCTTTATTCTGGCTAGATGAGACAAAATCATTAATTTTAGTTGTATACTCAAGTTGCTTTTGCTCTAGTTCAGAAAGTATTTTGTTTACTGAAAATCTTTTTGTATATAACTCAAGTAGGTTTAAATAACGAACATATATCTTATCTCCAACATCTATAACTGAAACTAAACTTTTGGTTTCATTGTCTTTTATTAATTCAAATATCGCCGTTCTCATTATTGATTCACGCTCAGTAGATTGAGCGTCATTTATATCTAAAACTTTCAGTATGTTGTCAGCAGAAAGATTTGAGTCTATTTTATAGTTTATTTTTTTTACAAAATCCAAACTCTCATTTATGGTTATAACCAACTCTTTCCCGCCATCATCATTTGGCATATATAGAATACATTTATCATTAATAACATGATTTGAAACCTTTCCTACTATAGCTTTCCACTTTAAAAACAAAGATATTGATAGTGTTTCTTTTGATTCCTCTAATGAAGACTGATTCCCTTTTAGAATATAAAAAAACTCAGGTACTCTACCTATTGAGCAAGATTTATACCACAGCTTATCCATAGAAAGATACAGGATGGACTCATCTAAAAAATCAGTGCTAATGACAAATTCATCCTGTCTTTTTTCAGAAATTGAAGTGACGCCGTATTTATTTAACAAAGTCTCAAAATATTCAATGTTATCAAGAGGGCATCCGAATTTAATTATACAATGCCCTTTGACAACTGATGTAGATGAGCCCTTCATTATTTTTACAAAATTTTCAAACTCATCAACGTTGAGCATTTAAGCCCCCTTAATAATTTTCTCTATTTCTGTTATACCCGAATCTGTTAAGCGGATAATTAAGCGAGAATTTGCTTTATCGTAAATTATTTTCTTGTCTGATTTATTACTGGAACCGATTGTATTAACATTACACGTTACTTCATACTCGTCATCATCATCTGAGATTTTTATCTCTCCAAATGGTTTCGATGATGTGTAATGAGGCTCGAAGTACTGATCAATTGTGTACTCATTTATATCAACATACTGTTCAAATTTACCCGCTACATTCTGTATTTCAGGTATACACTTCTCTATAACTTTTCCAACATCACTAATGGTCATTTTCTTATCAACACTTCTGGCTTTAACGTAAATAAAGGCTTTTACTGATTCCCTTACCTTGATTCTTTGCTCTGTTGTTAGTGATATATTGTTAGAGAATCCATCTAAGGCTTCATGTAACTGCTCTATACTTCTTTTGTTGTCAATTTTAGGGTTACAACCAAGCGCCCTTTTAAAAAAACCACTTTTTGACATGCCTGTAATAAAGTGTAAATATGGGTCGCCCTCATTGTTTGGGTAACTTGACTTAAATAACGTTAGGTCAATCAACACCGCCTGCCTTAAAGCGTCTAAATTTACAGACGGTATTTTTTTAGGCACAAGGCTTTCATTGAAGTCAAAAACACCTTTCTTATTTACCATTATAATCAATAACCTACCATCACTACTCTCATCTAAATCTACTTGATAATGAATAAAGACTAAAGCACCTCCTGATAGGGTAGATCTATCTTCATAAGCCTCTCTTTTCATTAACTTCATAATACCTGTAACGAAATCAACAAATGAAAGGTCTTTATCTAAATATCTTGAAAATGTTTTTGGGGTATTGTGCGGCATAGCATCTTCTTTCATGACACCGTGGCTCTTTCTTTTCGCCATGAACCTTTTATCCGCACTAGATATAAACTGCACTACATCATCGGAATCCAATCCCCATTCTTTGCCGATTTCTACATTAATATCCCGACCTTTATCTCCAACAACAAAATCAAGAGTAGCTGTAAGGGCATGAATAGCACGATAATTAGACTTACTTTTTTCTTTTAATTTTGGGTCATAACCACAAGTGCAAAGTTCATTATCATCATGCTGGTTTCCACATAATGGGCACTCGATTAAATCATTTCCTTCACCATCAGCAACAACCGTCATTTTTCATTTTCCTAAAAATAAAAATTGCACTGATTTTATGACATAAATTAAATTTATACATCTGTGAAAAAAAACACTGGTTTTATGATCACAACCCGCACCAACCAATAACTGTATAAAAACACAGTATAGATTGATTTTATATCTAGTAAATTCGGTTTCACCTATTAATACAAAATACCTCAGTTAAGAGGCGTGATATGTGATCTCAAGCAAGCCGTCCTTGGCTTGGGTGTTTAAGCTACTTCAACACCATGAATGGCGTGTCGTAATGCTTTTACTCCATTGTCGTTATATCTGAATGCTTCAACCTGTTTTGAAGAATAAGCAGATTTATCTAAGAAATATTTCCCATATTCCTCTGTTTTTAACCCATGCTTATTAGCCATGCGACCAATTTTATTGGCAGATACTTCAAGCATTTCTCCAACTTCACCAGCTGTATAATATTTTTGTTCAAGTGCCGGCAAAGGAACGGCTTCAAACCCAACAATCGGATTGACGATATTAGCTGCTGCACACTGTTTTGCCTCATCACTCAGGTTCGGCATTAAGTCGAATAAGTTAGTAATGGCATCAACCGACATTTTAAGCGTTCTAGCTTGGCGGTATTCAGGTAAACCTGATTGGCTTTTGCCACTTTTTTGAGAAGCTACATGCATTGATTCCAGCTTGTCAACCAGAACACGACGAACAGCTTTTGATTCTCTAGCGGCTACACGAAGCGCTTGTTTGATATCCATTTCAATTATTTCAATTTGAGCGCCATTTTTATGACCTACAAAAATTTTGTAGGTCTCGCCATCTAATTCGTCTTTTACTCTTTCAATCAATACGTTATTACGAATTTGATTTTCACCACATGACTTACGAGCCACGTTAATCATTGATAATAACTTCTGGGTATCGATAGTTTTGTTCGTGACAGTGTTAAAACTATTTGTTAAAGTGATCTCACTCATGAAACATTTCCTTCTGGGTTTTGTTTGGGATTAGCCAATAGATCGCAACTATTGGCTTTTCTGTTTTTACCTGCATATTCTTGGCAACTCACCTTCTTGTAATCTCCCGTTAATATCTCTCCTTAAATTCATCAGAAACGCATAACCATCTTGAAATCTATCAACCAACCTTCCAGCAAGTGGTGATTCAAGTTGTCTTAGTATTGGATATATTTCTGACTTCCATGCTGAATAAAAAACATCGTAGTGATTAAATAGAGCGTTAATGTTGTGAGCATCTTTTTCCCTTTGGGTTATTGGGCGCGTGCTAACAACAACCTCATTTTTTCCTTTATTAAAATAGTGATCTTCCATTAATTCGAACACATCCCATGCTTTGTCTGTGTCTAACATTTTCGCATGGCGAGCCGCACCTCTTTCTGTCCACAGAATTAAACTTCTCGCTTTTGGTGAAATTTGTAGGTTACTTAAAGTAACTCGCAAATTTTTTAGAGCATTTCCAATAACTTTGAAGTAATGCTTACCCTCAATAAAGCGACCTGCATTACGGGAGTGGTTTACTTTTATGTTGTTACTTTTAGTATCATATAACTCAGCTAACAGTTCAGTCGTAACTACAGGTATTCCGTTATGCATAATTGCTGGGATGGATTTAACTGAATTGCTCATGTCGTTAATATTTGCTAAATTAGTCATGTCACTTATTCTCGCCCAAGAGTTTATTTGATAATGAAACCTCAATTGCTCGAACAATTGGGGTTTCTTCTTTTTTACGGCATCTCAAGTTCACCATTTTCCACTTTCTCTCTAAATACCTCTAAAATATATTCAAGCTGAACTTGAGTAGAGCGCCGTCTATTCTCCGCAACATTATCAATCCATTGCCTCATATCTGGCTTCATTCGAAATGGGTACGGCATAATTCTGTTTTTCTTTTCCATTTTATCTCCTGTGAAGTATTTCAATATCACATCTTCATGATGTATTATTAGTTATATATCATGACTCACATTGTGTCAATATGAATTTTAAAGAGTTCACATATGAAAATAGATGATGGTTTTAAAAATAGAATTAGCGCCGCCAGACAAGCTGCTGAATTAACACAAGGTGAATTAGCGGAGAAAGTTGGTGTAGTGCGCAGACAGATTGCAGCTTATGAGGCTGGAAACTCCAAACCAAGAAAAAATGTTTTAACTAATTTGGCTGCTGCACTTGGTACAACATCAGAATGGCTAGCAGAAGGAACTGGAGAAGCCCCAGATTTAAGTAAGGTTGTTAAAACTATAACTCTACCTCTTATTCCAGTCCTCTCTTATTCTGACTCAGTTTTCGACTTGAATAATCCTGCTAGTTTTTCAAGGTTTGTCCCTTCAATCCCTGAAGCTAGTGATAAAGCATTTGCTTATGAAGTCATAGGTGATTCAATGACCTCTTCTTATGGAGTCAGCTTTCCATCAGGTACTATTGTTATCATAGATCCGTCTTTAGAGCCTAACCATATGGATTATGTGCTTCATTACATTGATGGGTTTTGTAGCTTTAAACAATTAATATTTGACCAAGGCGACTGGTATCTTTACTCATTAAATGATGACTATCCATCATGCGTTATTGGAGATATACGCCAAGTAATCGGGGTTGCGCTACAGGCTCAACTACCCTTAACATCTGATAGGGTCAAGGCGAATAACAAATTTAGCCCAACTGGTACGAAAATAGGTAATGATAACAATTTACAAGAAAAACTAAACACTATGGAATCCAAGCTACAGAGAATTGAAAATTTACTAAATGCTCTTACCGAAAAAAAATAACTACAGCCCAAGGATGGGCTATCAATTCTCGCGATTCGCTATAATCAAACTATATCAATAGGTTGTAGATTTCAGGCAATAAAAAACCCACCGGAGTGGGTTAGTTGATACTGCTTATTCAATTATGCTTTATTTACTTTCATTAAAGCCGCCTCATAAGACTCTTTATCATCAAATAACTCAGACACAGCAAGAACTTTACCAATCTGTTGTTTTAGAGCTTTCACCCCAACTTCAGCTAAAAACTGATGAATTTTATCCCCTTTCTTCCCATTTTCATCTTTATTCTTTCTGGCTAAATCAAGGATTTTTCCGTTACTTTTTGCCAAGGGTATATAAATTTGTTCATTTGTTAGCTTACTGAATAAAAAAGGTCTTCCTCTCTCTGGCTTGTTTAATTGATATATTTTGTACCATGCCTCATATAGTTCATCAGGGAACTCTTTCTCATACTGCCTAGCTTCCTCCCTAACAAAGGCCTTGAATGCATCAATAACCTCTTGAACTTCAGGTCTATACCCTGCAATGGCATACCCAAGGCCTTTCAGCCCTAATTTCATAGAAGCTGTCACTAACTGTTGAGCGAGTGCTGCTGACTTCTTCCTTGATGAAGGTAGCGAGCCAGCCATGTCAGCCTTGATCAGTGCGGTAGCCACATCCCCAATTAGCGTTATGTCGTAGCCATGAGCTGAGTCAAAAAAAGCCCCTTCAACTTCACTTTTTGGGACTGTTGACCTCCATTGAAAAATAAGAGGTTTTTCTATTTTTTCCAGTAATTCTGGATCAACAAATTCTGCCATATAATTTGTTTTTAGCAGTCGATCAATATCCCTACCATGCTCACCAATACCAAGTAGTTTGGATAACCCTGTTTTTGAAACCACAACCGTTTTATCTGCATCATCCAAAATATAACACTCAGCATCAATGTTAAATTGATCTTTAAAGTTCCCTTTATGTATCGCTTTTGGTGGTCTATTTCCCCATCTTTTAATGGCTGCTTTTTTTGCTATCTCAGAGCGTCGTTCTTTTGTTAATGACTTCGCCCTAGCAACCCCCCCCTTAGCTTTACCTTTTACATCTTTTTTTGAATCATCTTCTTCATCTGACATATGCAAGCACCCTAATTGTTTTATTGCTTGCATTATATCTAATTATTAAATTTGTATGCAAGCATAATTTAATTGCGCATACTTGCATTGAAAGTTATAAGCAGATGTATACACACGCTTACCCCTTATCGTCTCATTGATAATGGCACGGATGCCCTTGTTACTTTCTCTTCCTACTCACTAATCGACGCTTACCGCTGATCAGCTCATCATTACGCTTATCATCTTGCTTCATGATGTTGTCATATTCTTCTTTTGTGAAGCCTTTCTCATCAGGGTATTTAGCTTTGAGCATCATCTGAAATTCAGTCATGGTTAGCCGTTCGGCTCCCTCTCGATTCATACCAAAATGAGCACGAGCAGAGCTGATGTAGTCAATTGCCATAAACTCATCTGAGAATTCATTTTTGCCTTCGTTACGTTGAAGTTTGCGGATCTTCGCTTTACCGATAATTCCGTGAGTGAATAATTCTCGAGCAATGACGATAATGTCAGCGATTGGCATCTTGCCGTTTTTATAGACAATGCCACGTTTACCTGACTTCCACTCGCCAATGATTTCAGAACAATCATCATCACAACACGCCTGCATCACTATCATTGCAGTTTGTAGGATATTGCGTCCATATGTCGGCTTGCTAATCGCTTTTATTAACCACTCAGGAATAACCCTGTAGCTCATTACGGCGCGTGCAATTAACTCTTGCACCTCAGCACCATTTAATTGACCGTATGCACTCACAATCTGTTTAGGCTCACCGATTCTTGTCATATTGATGAACGATGGTCTAAATAAGTAATCCTTTTTATCAGTAGAGATAACCATCTCACCGATTTCTAAAATAGGCGTCATAATCCCTCCTGAATATTATCAAGGGCACTCGAAAGCACCCTTTGTAATATTAAGCTGAGGTAACAGTAACCACGCATTTTGCTGTTTTACTACCATCTTTAGATGTGACAGTGATATTTGCAGTACCTTCAGCAACACCACGCACAGTGACTACATTCACAAGCTGAGTAACTGTTGCAAAGTTTGGCTTATCGCTCACAGCAGTGTAGTTTTTGTTCGTCGCATCGGTTGGGGTAAATTTGACAGTAAATGTCTTAGTTTCACCCACTTTTACAGACAGAGTAGCTGGCTCTACTGCGACACTTTCAACCACGATTTCTTCTTGTAGCCATTCAACCGTTTCTGCATCAGCAACTTTCAATTCACCTGAATAGGTAGAGATTTCTTTTGTTGGAAATTCCATTGACCATGATGTAAATAACATATAGCTCTGAACAACATCAGAACCATCACCTTTCATATCAAGTTGAATCCAATAATCTGGTTGGCGACCAGCTTTGATTTCATCAAGAATTTCTTTTGCAATATCGAAAGCAGAAGTAGAGCCAGTTACGCCAGATTTCTTCAATTCCCCATCAAAACTAATGGTGAAGTCAGCACCAGTGACGATTGATTCTGTTAACCCTTTGATATCATCAGCATTAGACGTTACCGTCTCCATACCAAAATCGAATGACTTGGTTGTTAATGCACCTAAGCGTAAGAATTGATCTTGTGCTGGTACTTGGTCAGGGCATCCTTTTGCAATACGGATAATTCCCGCATTACCCATTACCAATCCTTTTTTGTCAGGACATTGTGACATGTTATAACCTCTTTATTTGCAAATAAAAAAGGCCACCGAAGTGACCTGTTAAGATGTGTTTAATTTAAGATGTACAGCGGAAAGAAAGCGGGATAAT